>ERZ724506.5-NODE-5-length-161523-cov-128.964495_pt1 | contig 161523 bp, 143 predicted proteins | sample MGYA00376039_ERZ724506 | MGnify/ENA primary metagenome ERZ724506 (study PRJEB28724, sample SAMN07190887) | wastewater metagenome | isolation source: effluent of sewage treatment plant in Hong Hong | place: USA: Christiansburg, Virginia | collected 2016-03-01 ... | reverse complement strand
AAACTTTAAGTGCATTTCTAACCTCATCTGTAAAATCAGGTACATTTTTATCAAAAGCTAGAGCTTGTTTTTGAACTAAAACGACATGATTCCTTTCTGAAATTATCGCCAATGCTTGCTCCATTCGATGCCCTGCTTGTGTAATGTTGCTTTTTGCTAAATCAGACTGTTTATCTGGACTTAAGCCGGTCATGTCTTTAAAGGTAGACAATGTAACCTCTTGCATGAGCGTTTGAATGTCAACCGTTGCAATGGTTTTATTAATTCGTGGCGCAATGAACTCAACATAAGTCCCAAGCACTACAACTGAAGCTAAAACTCCAAAAACTAAAGAGGTAATGACAATTCGGTTATTTTCGATAAAGAGGTTAAATTTCATGCCAAAAGATAATTTATGTTGGCTTGCTGATTTACCTCCATCTTCTCCGCCTTTTCCAGTACCGCTAGTAGCTTTTATTGCCGTGTCATAATTATTACGCGATAGACTTTCTGGATTTTGTTGGTTGTTATTTTGTAATTCATTACTCATAAAATTATTCCTTAAATTAATTAAAACGGTTTTTAGTAACATTGGTTCGATGATTTAGTAAATATGGAATTTGTATAGCGCGCCTCGATCTCGTACCTATCCCACAGTTAAAGTAAAAATCAGGCACATCCTCAATGCAAATCTCGCGGTTTCTATTTTTTGCTTTATTGGGCTTTTTATTACCAGGTGCGTAATGCTTATTTTTCATATTCAATCCAATAGTTAAGATTAGTTAATCATCAATTGTACCGACTAAATTTAAATAATTTACCAACGAAAACGCGTATTTTTAAGTTAAATTAGGCTTATTTATTAAACTATAGATAAAAATAGAACTATGGCGCTATTTATGGACTTTTGCTACCGCAAAGCGCATTAATAAATTGTGGACTGCCTGATGGACAAGTCCGTGGATAACGCAAGTTACCCACCGACTATGCCCACACCCACCCCGACAAATTTATTAACACTAGCCCACAAACGCTTGAGCAGGACACATTGGCGTAATAATTAATTTTTTTAGGAATAGGACAAAGGGCATTTTTTCTGTTAATGAACAACAAAGTTTTGAGAGCCATTGAACACTACTTTAATTTTTTAGCATTTCAATATGTATTATTAGTTAGTCATTTTTTTCATCTCGTTCTCTCCTTTGTTTTTCCCAATTGCATTTCTCCAGGTATTCAGCTCTGGTATTTTGTTGAGCTATGAATTTTTCTCTGTCGTAAACACCTTCTTGAAATAATACCTCCCAGACTTTGTTATCCATTAAGATTGATTCCCAAGCGCCAACACCACCTTCGCCAAATTCATGCTGCTCCAGAAATCGTGCCAACATTGCAGAATATAAGCCGGGCTTGTATATGTTGTATTTTTCAATCATGGCATCGGTTTGATCACGCGGGATATTTCTTCCTCCTCTGTCATTTACATAGTAGCTTTCCCAGTTCTCATACAAATCGATTACCATACAATCTTTTTTTTGAGTTTTGGTCGGGGTAATGATCTGTGCACTAGAAAATTTAGACATTATAAAAACGGTATCATCTTCAGTCCATACATGACTAGTATCAATATCCCACGTCATATTCTGTAGGATTTTGATATGATTCCACATCTCAACGAACCCCATCGGGCTTTGTAACCATTTTTCTTGACCTGGGTCAGAGTAATAATGTTTAATCTTAAATATGTTCATAGTTTGTTACCTTTTTATTAATTAATCAATTTCAAAATGTTTCCCGATGAATTCATTGTTAACCCACTCATGAAGCTCATGTTTTTCTGGATTAAAACCTAATTTCTTTATAAACTCAATAAAGTCATCGTGGGTAAGAGGTTGTAAACCTTCCTCTTCCTGATAAAGATCATCAAGTTCCTGCCATTTAATATGTACATAACCACGAAACACTACTCTTGTTATTTTGACTGTTTGTGCCATTTTCTTCACTCTAGTTAAATGATGAACCCATTACCTGCAAATAGGCTCAAAAGATTAATCTATTTAATTGGTTGTATCAAATTATTTACAACCAATTGGCGCATGAACCTCTTCGCTGCAATTAGTACTTCATCAATCGAAGCGTACGGGGCTTCTCCTTGGCTAACTGAATCAATAGAGTCCACTATGGTTGGAGTAAAACTGATATACACTCGTAAACGCCCAATTACTTTATAACCTTGCTCACAAGATTCGATCTCTAAAGTAGCATCCAGTTCAGTATAAATTGGACAGTCCCAATCCAAAGGTTTAACATCTTGAATGTTGAACTTAGGAACTAAGGTAATTAGTTCTTTGGCATAACATTGATTTGCAGCTAGGCGAGCATCATCAGCTGTGCTATATACTATGTCATTATCAAAGTATCCATTTAATCTGTAGCTACCATTAGTCTCAACAATTGAAAAATACATACTCATATTTAAGCCATTGTCATCTTGTGATCTATATTCGATAATTTTCATTTACCGCCCTTATTTAATGGTTTTAAACTCATTTATTGCGTTAACTCGAAGAACAGGTTTTTTATCTTCTGGCAGCCATAAACTTGGGTTTTCGTAGTCAGGTGCATTACGATTTCTTAATTCATCATCAAGCTTTGCTATGGCAGATTCTTTACTATCCGCTTCAATAATTGTTCTATGTTTATGGGTAATAACCCACTCAAAACTTATCTCAAATTTCATAATTAATAGCCTTACCTTGTATATTTAATCAAGCTTTTTAATTTGTTCTGGTGTTATAGTTGTATTAATTGCCAAAAGCCACGGCAATACCAATATTGCAACTAAATCAGGGCGATGTTTATAACTATCTGAAATAACTTCTAAAACCACATCATTATTAGATTTATTATTTATGTAACAATCTAACACGTCAAAGCATTCCTTAATAGCTACATACGTTTTCGAGTCTGAATTACATGAGCGCAGAAGATGGTCTCTTAAGTAGCTATTATTTGTGTGTAGATTAAAATAGAAATCTTCAAGTTTTCGCTCGCGCTCTGATTTATAGTTAAATAACTTATTTAACATACGTAACATAATCCAGTTCCTTCACAAATGTGATTAATTCAATTTATTATTTCCTTAGGATTGTAACAATCTTTACTTTAAAATATACCAACGAAAACGCGTATTTTCTAATTTACTGCTAATTAGCTCTATAAATTGATAAACTTTCTAAAATTGCGTTTTATTCTGTGTTAAAATACTAAAAAGTAATACTTATTAATATAAGAGGTAAAAACCATGGCCACATCATTAAAAATCACGGATGATCTAAAATATAAAATTCAGCAAATTGCTAATTCACAGCATAGATCACCGCATTCGATTATGTGTGAAGCTATACGCAAATATGTTGAGATTGAAGAGGCTCACGAAGCTTTTAAACAGGAAGCCCTAGCTTCATGGGAGCATTATCAAGAAACAGGATTACACCTCACAAAACAAGAAGTGCAAAACTGGTTAAACTCTTGGGGTACAGACAATGAGAGCGAAGCACCACAATGCCACAAGTAATCATTACTCAAAATGCATTAAATGGACTAGTAAGGTGTCGTAAATTTCTGTCTGATAAAAACCCATTGGCTGTTAGAAGAGCTGCACAAATTATTTCACATCACTTTTCATTACTAGAAAATCACCCAGAGATTTGGCGTAAACTTACAGATATTGATTTGAGGGAGCTAATAATTGAGTTTGGTTCATCAGGATATGTAGCGTTATACCGATTTGTTGAAGCTGCTGATACAGCTTACATACTTGCATTTAAGCATCAAAAAGAAGTTTCATATTAAATTAGTTTACTGGATACCCTCTTCACTTGTGGCGCCGATCCTAGTTTAAACTTTCAGAACAATGAACTTGTAATTTTAAAGAATTTTGGCTATTTAGAATTGGGGACGTTCGAGTTGAACTCCAACCTCAAAAACAAAAATTAGTAATCCAGGTTGTTAGCGTTGATCATCGCAGATAGGTCTATAATAGTGAGTTTTAGAAACTGCCATAAGAAAATTATAAGTAGCAGTTGGTTTTTAGCTAAAAGAATTACTTTAATCTTAGCAATAATACCATTTATTTTGCTTTATTTAATAAGTGTCTCTATTTTTTCAACTTGGTGGATTATTTCATTAATCTTAAATACCATTAAAAAATGGAATATAATTAAGCAATGGATAAAAGATAAAATAATTGGCCACTGCAAGAGTATCTTGAATTGGTATAAAACCAACATACAGGGTAAAACAGCTTGTGGAATAATTAAATATTATCTTGTTAAACTAAGGCCATTAGCTTCAAAAATATGCAAGATACTACTTGAGATAAGCAATGACTATATAGATTTCATCAAAAGAAAATATTCAAAATTCCCCATCCGAATTAGCTCTGCATTGTTTATAGTGATGCTAACATATTTATACACAATAAAATTATTTGTGATGAGTGGCTTATTGGGGATTGATAAAGGATTCTTTACACTCGATGCTATCGAGTTAAAGTTATGGGATGGTTTTTTTACTCTTTTGGATTTACTGTTATCTTCACGTCTAATTTATATCTTATTCGTTATTGTATATGTAGTCATTTTAATAACATCACCATTTTATTTAATTGATGCCTTTAACAAAGCAAAAAATGAAAAACAGCAAGAAACAAAGCTTGGTAAAGTATTTATGACATTAACGCCTTGGCTTGTTGTTACTTATATAGCAATAATGGTATTATTAACAACCATATTAATGTTTTTAATGATTTCAGAAAAAATTAGTATTGGTATTAGGGAGCATTATTTAAAGAGTACTCAATTTTGTGAAGTGTACTATCATGAAAAAAATGCCCCACTACAATTTTCTATAATTGACAATCACTCCGTACCTTATAAACTAATACTAACAGAATCTAATATATTTTACTTTAAACCAAATGAATCACTAGCTTTATGGCATGAATTTACTGAATCAGAAGAGCGTGACATAAAAAAATCATGCTTACAGAAAAAAGCATCTGACCACAATATTAAGTAAAGTTATAAAACTTAACCCTATGATAAATATTTTTTTACAAAAATGCGGTGAATTAGGAAAAAAAACACCACTAAAAGATACCATAAACCAAAAAGCTAAACCCATTGAACAATAACCAAGATAATGACAAAACACCGTCTTTAAAACTGTATCTGTGGATGGCACAAATTGATCCCAAGTTTCAAAAGTTACTAAATAACCACTAATTGCAAAAAATAATGATACAGCTAATATTACTGCGAGTATAACCACTACGAATGCTAGAAACACTATTAGCATTAAAATTAAGTCACGCAGTACACTTATTAATTTCATTTAAAGACCTCCTGAGTCAAGAACATTTACAGTAAACGTCAGGCGGTAGCTGCCATCCACCATGGGCCATGTAACTCATAATCCAGCAAGTCAGATTGAATTTCTCCCACGAAAACCTCGTAATCTTCTGGTGATATTTCACCTCGCTCAAGTTGCGCATAAAGTTTATCAATTGCTCTATCACAGATCTTATCGAATGCTTCATTTTTTGACATAACTTAATTTCCTCCATATAACAATTTATTAAATCGAATTAAATTACTTTACTATTGCTATTTTCTTGCAATTTAGTCTTTTTGTAGTGCCGCTGTACAGTGGTGTCAGCAATATTGAAATGTTTGCCGATTTTGTCCCAACTTAATTTTTGTATATCGCGCATTTCTACAATTTGTTGGCATTTTTCTGGAGTGATAACTTTAGCTTGTTTTTCAGCTTCGATCCGCTCTTGTTCTAAGCGAATTGACTCTAGCCTTTGGTCTTCAGCTTGGTTTTCTTCTTGAGTAAATTTCACCAATGACAATCCCAACACTCTGGTTATAAATGCTTTTTCATCTGCATCATGGTTTGTCAGTCCAACTACATGTGTCCATAATAATTCATTAAGTGGTAGTTGTTTTGATAAAATTTCAGTTTCACTGTAAATGTTAATTTGGTTAACCAAGTTGAACATTATTTGCTCATCATAATAATATCTACTGTGATGAGATAAATATGCTTTTTTATAATCTGCTAGACATATCTCTATTTCTTGTCCAGCTTGCAAATGTTGAGTTAGCTCATTCTTAGATAAACTGAATTTTAAAAAGTGCCATTGATTTTTGGTCTGATGTATATTTAGATATTGAGTAAACTGCTCTGGTTTATATACAATATTGCTTTTAACTAAAATCATGTTATCTTGTGAAGTTGTTGAGCCATGCCTGTAATCAGCTATGGATAATATTCTAAAACGTATTTTAGCTGGTGGGGAAAAGTGATTATGGTATCGACTATTAATATTATATTCGGCAGGTGTAATATTTTTAACTATTTGCGAATTGAGAATATTAGGACGATCTTCTGCTAAAGCATCATATATTGATTTTACTCGTAAATATTCATCTTCAAGCTCATAATCATGTCTATAATAATTTTCATAATCATAGATCACTTTCCGAGCGTTTTTGCTATATAACGCGGCGCGCAAAACTTCAGTCTTGAATTTCATATGTTTGGGCAAAGAATTTATCAAATATCCATTTTGGCTAACCGCAAGAATAACTAATTCTAAATCTGATCTAAATTTCTTGTTAACATCAAGTAATGACCCACCATCAATCTGGATCGCCTTTTTAGCAAATTCACGATTGTTTTTAAGTTCCTGACTACAGTAGTGAGCGGCATAGTGTTCGTTATTAATTGCCATTAGCGCTAGTTCTTGATCATTTTTTAGAGAATCCCCAACATCTGCTAGATTTATGTAATCAGCGATAATATATTTCTCGACTAATGAACGATTATTACGAAATTCATCATTTAATAATGCTAACTCAATTACATGACATAATGAAGTTACGACATCATAATCATGCAGCCAATCTTGATATAGAACTTTAACGGTTATATCATCTGGATTACTGCTCCAACGTCGTTCTTGTTTATCCTCATTAAGATAATTATTAACTGCGGCAATAATAATTTCTTTATCCTGCTTTAATTCAGGCGAAATATAATAATACTCAAACCAACACTTTTCAACAGCAGATAATGCTACTTGATGGTCATTACAGATTTCAGTACTAGCAAATTTAAGCGCATAATCACAACTAGCTATGGCACTTAGCACTATTTCTCGGTCATTTTTGTAAATCTCTGGAACATCTTCAAGCATATAGCCTATATTAGCAACCGCAGGCTCTACAAATTCACGAAGAGCTTGGAATTCAGGAGATATATAGTTATACGCATAACCATTATTTGCTACTGCAATTAGACAGATTTCTTTATCAAATTTAAATAGTTCATTAGCCCAACACAATGCAGTTCCGTTGTTTTTTACCGCTAATAGTACTACTTCACGGTCTGCTTTTAGTTCATCTGAACAATTAGACAACGTGCCTCCATTTTTTGCCACACGGTCTAATGCTGTTTCTTTTTTCTTTATTGTCGCCATCATAGGTTCCTTTCATTTTATTTTCCATAATATTAATTCATAATTATTTTGAACCTTAATTTAGTAATTAAATTAGGTCGTTCAGCATAATCTGACAGATAATCACAACTACAATTATCTCCATCTAACAATTTATCAAATTTCACTAGGCCGCTTTTTTAACTCGTAACACCTGGTTAATTGCTTCAGATGTGGAATACCCCATCGCTTTAAAATCTTCTACCATTTGAAAATCTTTTGGATCCGTGGTATATGCTAAAGCTGAATAGGGATCAACCATTAACCTAGTTGGTGTGGCAATACCTTGAGACTTAATAAAGATCTCTGAATACTGCCCTTTTCTAGTTTTAATGCTCTTAATTAGCTTCATTTGCCATTCATCTAAAGATAATTTATTATCATCCTTAAGCTGATCAATAGATTCAGGCTTCTGTTTAAGCATAAATTGCCAATCTGAATTAGTTAAACAAGCCATGGTTCCTTCGTTTGCATAATAATCTTGAACCCGTTGTACTAAAGTAATGAACGAGCCATAGTATTTACGTGCTCGGCGATAACCAGCCTCAATGAATTCCTGACTCCGAGACCCACCTTTAAATAATTGCCAGGCTTCATCTATACCGCAAATCTTAAGCTGGTTACGATCTCCCAAGTACATTTCTTGTCCAATCCGCACCATTAATAATGATAAAATTACACCACGTAAATCTGGTTTAAAATTTAACTCTTCAAGCTCTAAAACTACAAATTGATTATTAAAGTCTACGTCGGCAGTACCATTAAAGTATCGACTATAAATACCATCTTTAGAATATGGCTGTAATTGAATTCCTAGATTGCGAACCTGTTTGTCATCATGTTCAAGTAGGCGATGATAAACATCATCAAAGCATGCCTCACGACCTTTCATTACCCAAACATCACGAACGGCCATTCCAACATAAATAACCTCCAAATTGGTAACTCCTGTTGGAGAAATTGCTTCACAAATCAAATCTCGAATCATGCGTAGATCATCTTGTTCGTCTTCAATATCACCCAACCCAACTTTAGTAAATGGATTTAAACAGACATTTTTTGCCTCTTTACCAAATGAAATAAACTGCCCACCTAAAATTTCACAAAGTTTAAGATATGAACGCCCAACGTCTATCATAAAGACCTTGGCACCAACACCTAAATATGAAATAATCATATCATTCATAAAAAATGATTTACCTGCTCCAGAATCTGCGGCAATGGCCACGTTATAATTACCATCTGATTTAAAAATATCTAGGTTCATACTTTGGCCGCGCCGACCTATTAGCATCATACCGTCTCCAAGGCTATTGCCAGCCCATTCACCAAGAATAGGTAATAGGTTAATAATATTCCATTGCGGCATAAGTCTAATTAGGCTAAGCTTTTCGATTACTTCATACATGTCATTGTCAAACTGCATTGGCATGCAACTTAAAAACACAGGGAATTCAATATATGATACAGGTACTACATTCCAACCTTTAGACCTAAATACATCAATCAAATCATTTTCAGAATAGTTGGAGTGACCCAATTCTGAGAATGTAAAAAATGCCTGGCTAAAATAGCATAAGCCCTGGCCATCAGATAAAGTTTTAGTTACTTCGCGCCAATCATCCGCTTTAGATTTAAAATCTGGCACCCATTTAGCCATTTTAGATTCCGCATTCTGAATTGCGCGTGTAGATTTTGCATTGATTTTTGTTTTAAGAGAGCTTAGATCTGGGAACCAGATATTCGTACAAAACATAAACTGTGATGATGGTTGGGTATTATCTTCTAAAATGTCGCCGATTAAATCCATCGCTTGAGCTAATGCCCCCTGTTTTGGATATTCTTTAACTGCCAGACCACGAACTATGGTGTTATTAAATGAAAATCCGTCTTTATCAGTAAGTATTCTGGTAGATGGACCAATGAGCTGGTTCTTAATTGGAGTATATGGATTATATTTGTAGTTTTCATCGCGGAAGCCTTCTTTACGATTAAATATTTCATCCATAAAATCTAGCAACATATCTGGATTTATTTCCTGTGGCTGCATTCCCAAATTATTTAAGGTTGAGGTAAACGTCTTCTTAAAAATATCTATTTCATTGCGATTGTATTCATCTAACTCCCCGTCAAATGTAACCGATACCACCATTCTATAATCGCGAACTAAAAGCTTTTCATTTTTAATTAAAGTTTTGTTAATCCCACTTTTTAAATATTCTACTCGATTTTTAGCGATTTCTTGAATAAGTGGATTTTCAGCATTCTTGCGACGGTCGAGCCAAATATCAAATTTGTGTTTCAGTTCTTTTGAAGAGTATAAACAAAATGACAAAGTTGCCGCCTGCGGCCACCGCAGTTTAAACACTCCCATTAAATTAGTTGCGATTTGCTCACTAGCTCCATTTAAAGGCGTTGCAAACATACAAAAACCATAAGAATTATCATTTTGATAAATACCTAATTGCTCATCATAGTCTTTATAATTGGTGTATTGTCCCAGAAAAAATTGGGTACTCAATTGCTTGTAATCTTGATGGATATTGTTTTTTTTCTTTTTAGGGGTGGTTTTACGATTCGTGAAATATTGTTTGGCCGCCGCTTGTCGCGAATTAAATGCGGCACCAGTCTTCCTTGCTGCATTCTTAAATGTCTGCTTACTCATGGCGTACTCCAATTGGTAATAATTCCGCAATTTTGCTAAGTGGGTAAATTTGGTTAATTGAGCTTTCATTACTTAGTGCCGTAACATCTTGGTCGTACTGTAGCGGTAAACTATTCATGAATTTTTGAAATGAAGAGCTATAATTTTGAAAAATGTACCAATCATGTTTGTATCTAAAATATTCAATAATCTCTTGAGTAAATTCAGCTTGAGATTGGTTTTGTGAATTAAATTCATTAAATTTGACAATAATCGTAGTGTTAAATACGTACTGCTTCTCAGGAATATTTTCTTGATTCTTATCTTTAGTAGGTTTTAACTTATTCGCGAGATCAACACTTAAGCTGTAATACATTTCAATGCCAACATCAATAAAATCTTGCATAATCGATGCGATTGGATTTTGGAATCTACCAGCTATAAACGGATCAACTCTTACATTTGGATATTGTCGAGTATAAAAAACGATACATTTATCACCAGCAATGGTTAAAACTCCATTCGAGTCAATTTCTGGTGTAATCCATGGTTTAATTTGTGCAAAAATATATTGCTGTGGATCATAGTGCTCATCAGCTTTGCCATTTAAGCGTTGGTTATAATAATGTAATAAATTATCTGGCCGAGCCACATCCGCGGCCAAGTCATTTTGTTTAAATAATTCAATGATTTTTTTGCGGATTGAGATTAAAATGTGTTGATTGTTTTTATTTTTGGTCTTATTTTTATGTTCTTTGGTAACTAAGCTCATTAATGTTGTGCCATCTTGGCTAACGTTGTCCAGGATAAAATTTAAATAACTACTTTCAGGAAATCCAAATTTAAGCAGGTGCTGCAGCTGTGCTTCAATCTTAGATTCAATATGCAACTTTAAAACAAACCCAAAGTATCCATCATGATAATAAAGATCTTCTTTGCGATTATACATCTGGGCTTTAATGATTTGCGAAATAGGATATTTTGCTAAAAATTGCTGCACTCGTTCAATTTCAGGGTAAGCTCCACCCCTCATCAAAAACTCTTCAGGAGTTCTTGATGAGTTAATCGAACGTTCAATAAATTTTAGTTTCTTCTTGAAGTCATCTAAAATTTTCATGGTCAATTTCCTGCTGGAGCTGGTGAAATACTATTTAATGCGGCCGCATTTTTATTTGCTACGCCCTGGCTTGAAAATGGACTAGTTGTACCACTTCCACCTAAACCAGAAATTAAATTTTGGTTATTGGTTATAGCATCTGACTCTTTGGCCACAAATGGCTGATAATTAATCGGTGTTACATTACCAGCCGCAACAGTATTTACATACGGAGTTTGAGATTTCTTATCGCTCACCGATTTAAACATCCATGTTCCACGCTGCGTTACAGCGTAAACGTATTGTTGATCATGGTATAAGCCGACATCATCTTCATACGGTAGGATCCACACGCGCATTGTTTTAGTCGGCGAACGAAGTGCATCACCAGCTTGTGGGATCTGCGAGTAGCTATTTTGTAATTTGTACGCATCTGCTAAACTAACATTGCTACCGTAATTTTGCATTGAACCATTACTGTTGCCATTAGCAGCTACTTCTTGGCCACGCGGTAAATCAGTTGGATTAACCGTGGTTTTTAATGAATTTTCATAAGCGGTAGTTACGCTTGCGCAGTGTCCTGCTCCTTGGTCATTACACGGATTGTCTAAGCCTGAGCAACCAACTAAGCCAATAGTCGCTAATAGAATTACTATGCGTTTCATTTATTTACCCTCAATAAATTTGTCAAAGGCCGCTTGATTAAATCCACCAATAACTTTATTGGTATCAGTTATAGCGTACGGTGTAGAGTTAATACCATTGGCGCGAGCTAAATCTTCATTAGCTTTAATGGTTTTATCTGCATTAGCCTGGCAAGCTTCGCTGCCATCTGGTAAATCTTTATGATTAACCATTAAATCAAACACGGCTCCAGCTGGATTAGATGAACATAAAATTTGCCGCGTATGAGCAGCTGCATTCGGATGCATCGGTAATGGTATAAATACATAGTGCACAGTAATTTTATCTAGCTTAGTATTCAGGTAAGCTTCCAGTTGTTGGCAGTATGGACAGTCAGGGTCAATAAAGACGACCATGTATTTTTTACCTTTGCCGACTTTCAGTGTTTTACTTAAATCCATGGATTTATAATCAAAACGTTTAGCATTTGCTAATTCAATATTTACTTGAGTTTCGTCTTGCATAGTCTTGATATTCAATATGTGACCAACAATTACTTCGCTTTCATTGTTTAGTCCAACATAAAAAGCATTATCTCCGGCTAAAACCTCATAAAGTCCTGCATATGTTGAATAGTTAATGGCTGTAATTTTAGTATTTGGCAGCATGGTTCTAATCTGTGATTCAATTTGTGGTGTTACGCCAACTGCGAATGATGAGATCGAGGCCGTAGCCAATAAAGTAATAAGTAATTTTTTCATAATGGTTCCTTAATTTGGATTAATCGGTAATTGTTTAAGATTGTCATTGCCATTCATATTGACTGGCAATTCAACGCCCTGCGTAAAGATAAGTGATACATTGCGTTGATCATTAATCTCAATTACAGGAAAGGTTTTTTCGGCCATGTTAATGTAATATTGACTTAACTGCTGAAATCCTGAAGATACCCCAGTTGCCCCAGCAAAACCTAATGACTGACTTGGGTTAACTTGTTGGGTTGGTCCAATTGGTGTTTGTTGTAAAGTAGTTGCAGTTTGAGCAAACGCTTGAGCTAATCCACCAACCGTTCCCGATAACAAAGCCAATGCAACTTTAGATCCTGCTTTTGAAACTAATCTACCACGCAATCCGGCTTTACCATCTTCACCAGCAACAAAGCCCTCGACTTTCTGATCAATGACTTTTCCTGAGGCGGTTACGCAAGACATTTTTTCTAAGCGTAGGTACGCGCGTTCTGATGCAACATCACCATATCCAGCGGCCAGAACAAAGCAACCTTTAAGCGTTGTGCGTTTAGAATTGGGTAATTGCGCATTGTCTGTGATATTGATTAAGACTGGATAAGGATTATCTTGAGCCGTACCACCAGCTGGAGCATCTAATGATGTTATTAATTTAGCCTTAACAAACGAAGTAGGCAAATAAGTCTGCATATCTTTAATCTTTACACCATTTGCATCTTTTGAATTCTTGCTTGCTACCTCTGATGAAGCTGGCTTAGTGGGTGATAAATTTACCGAAGTTATACCCGTATCATCCATTTCATCCACGCCTGATTCATCCATTCCGGGTAAACCAATATTCTTGCCACCACGAGTTGGAAGCTGATCCACGAGTGGTGAAATTGGTTGACTGGTCTGAATTGGCGCAGATTTGATGTTTTCAAGCTTAATATTCATTTCAGTAAACTGTTTCATGATTGCAGCCAAATTATTGCTTTCAGATAATTGTTGCGCTTGAAATTTACTCGACAAATCATTTATTTGATCTTGCGTATTTTTCAAAGCAGTAGCCGTTTTCGCAGTATAAACCTCGGTGTCTGAAATATTATCGCTGACAGTACCATCAATTTGCAATGGTTTGGCAGTTTCTACACGCGCTTCAACAGGAGCTTTCTTAGTGCTAATAATAATTATCCCCAAAAAAAACACTATTACCGCTACACCACCAATTAAAATCATATTTTGCTTTTTTTTAGAGGATCCAGCGTCATATTGGTTACTCATCTTGCTTTGCTCCTATTACAAATATTTTAGTGATTTGATTCGGTACTAAAACAGGATTTTCAATGGCAACTGAAACGGTATTTGGCTTCCAGAATTGTTTTTCAGTTAAGTTAATGGTTTTGTCACTAATATTCTGCAAAATAAAGACTGAACCTCTGAATTGGTCATCACTGTAAGTTTTATACAATTCAAAGCTAACCTCTTTCCACAACTTCAACGGAATATTTTCTGAAATAACCATGTACCCATCTTCATTTTTGCGGTCTAAATACATAATTTCAGTCATTGAAACTAGTTGAGTTGTAAAATCAGTGCTGGCATTGTTTTTGGAATTAAGCATTGGACGAATTAATATGGTTTCACTTGGAACTGATTGCATTCTTAAGCGTAAGTTATAGCTACTGCCTTTATCATCAATGACAAATACGCTAATCATCGAACCAGTTACGGTTTTAGCAGTTAAATTGCCAATTTTAGTAGTGGTTATAACGGGATGATTTTCTTTCCGAGGATAAATGAAGATTTGGCCATTTTCTTCATCTTTATCAATTTTTAATTGATTGTTGGATAGTTTGACTTGACTGATCCGTGCTCCAGCTATTGCAATTCTACTTACGTCATGATCCGAGATAATCGCATCAATTTCTGCATTATTACCGACCGTAAATTCTTGAATAGCAAAAGCACTACTGCAAGCTAACCCAAGAATAATTGAACATACTAATTTGAGTTTCATTTTATGAATTCTCCCCAAGGGTTATTTGATTTAACTTCGCCATATTCATTGATGTACAATTTACCATTAATTAGTTGATAACCTAATCGGTAATATTTATCCATTGATGAAATTAACTTATCTCCAATTAAAGTGTCTAGTTGACCATTGATTACGACTTTATTCGCATATGAATCGATTTTGAAGCCTTTTATGTAAAACATAGTCACTAACTGATTACGTTTTACCCTTTGAGCTTGCTCCATTAGCTGAGCAGATAACGCACCCTGTTGATTTGGATTTACGTAATTTAGAAATAGTTTATTTTGATATTCAACATTACTTGGGCTAATATTGTTTGTTAACAAAACAAAGTAAGTTGACATCTCCTGAAGATATTTAGGATCCGCATCGTTACTGTCGACCCAAAAAGTATCGCGTACCACTGGTGGCGAGACAATCGTTCTTTCACGCCCCATATTTTTTACCGCTAGAATTAAAGCCAGTAATAAACACCCCAACAGTGCGAGAATTAAGAGTTCTCGCACCCGAAGAGCTTTCTTTGCTTTAATCAGCTCATTATCATGAACTGTTTGTTCCACAACCTCACCCCGAAATTTCTCTAATGTGTGACGCTGGAATTCGTTTGAACTTCAAACCCAGCGACCAATAGATTAAATGAATTAAAAAACCACGAATTTTGCCGCTTTTTATTTTTGTATATTGATATGTAACATAAATTCCAAGCACCATAAACACGATTAATAACGTCCAATTTTTTAACAGTATACCTGGGAAAATAATCGTTGCAAACACAACTATTTCATCCATATCCCACCAAAGAGCCTTTGGTGGATCATCTAGATGTTTGGGTATATAATAACTTTTATCTGACATGATCCACCTCAGGTTAAATGTGACGGTATTGATTCAAGTTTTGACTAAGACTGTTTTTTATAGTGTTTAAACCTAAGGCAATAAATCCACCAATAAAACATAATTCAAACACTGACATTGATAGATGAGCTCCGCTACCAACTAATGATGAATTAACAATTCCTGTTGCCATATCTAAACCAAAAGAAATAATTAAGGCTAAAATAAAGCTACCGAATACAGTCATTGGTGATTGTTTAGCTATACCAATAATTAAACCAATAATAAATGCAACTGCAGCAAGTAAAATACCTAGATATCCATGCATTACTGAGTTCAACCAATCATAACCATTTTTGAATGCTGAGTCATTCGTTCCCGCAGAGCCACCAGAATTACTCGCAGAAGCAATTCCATATGCAAAAACCAATATCCCCAACATCAAAAGAGCTTCTTTATGTTCACCACAAAAGTGTTTAGCTTTTATTAATGAGTTCTGCATAATCCATTCCTTTTCTAAAATCCAGCTCTTTCAATAGCCAGAAGAGCAATAACACCCCACACACTAATCAACCCGATTAATGCATAAGCCTTAGTTTTCTTATCTTCAATGCCTTTTAACAATTTAGGACCTTCATAAAAACTCAAAAAAGCCATAATTATTGATAGCACCATAATAAACGTCCAAACAGGATGCATAAAATTTCCTTTTAAAAATTGCACTTATTTTGGATTAATAACCACTTCGATTTCCGCCCTCCTATTCTCGTATCGGCCGTGTTTATTTTTATTAGTCGCAACATAACAGCACAACGGCTTACTTTGCACTGTTATCTTATTAGCGCTAATCCCATATTTTTTAATCAAAAGATTTTTAACTACCATCGCACGCTCAAGCGCCAATTTTTGATTAGCATGTGATTTACTAGTGATTGCTTCAACATTATCCGTATAGCCGATAATCGCGACGCGAACATCTGGATCTGATTTAACAATTTCAAGACGTTTACTTAATTTAACTAAATCATTCTTTGTCAAATAAGCTTTATTGAATGGGAAGTTCACAACAACCTTCTCTGTCCTGGACTCTTTCACCGGAGCAATAAAGATTGGCGGAAGCTCTTCCTCTGTGTCCAACGTGAACACGGTTGGCTGCGGACATGATTCCTCATTGCAATAAGCATAATCTTGAGTTTGAGGATTAAAAAAAATCTGCGCATTTTGTGGCTTTACAGGTGTTGAGCAGCCAATAATTTCAGCGGTTATAACCAAGCTCCAGAATAGCTTTGTGTACTTTCTTTGCATAAATATCCCTTTTCCAATTTGTTTTAGCATTGTATGCGCCCACCGCATCCCAGTTGTAACCTAGGCGTTGGATGTTGTCTGATAAAATCCACGCCCCTACCATGATATTTGTACATGGCTTAAATAAATCATTTTCGGTTATGTTATATTTGCTTAACTTAGGTAACCACCCAGAGTTAATCTGCATTAGCCCAATATCATAGGATCCATCTTTATTCCTCTTGCCAACCGCAGATGGATTAATCCCTGTCTCTACCTTTGCTATTGCAACCAGAAGCTTCGCTGGTACTCCATAAGTTGACTCTGCACTGCTCCAGCAGTAATTGCCTTGTTTTTGAGCTACAGAAAGACCACTTACTTTGCGCCCTGCCACCGATGATGATGTTTGCTCAAAATTAACTACTGAAATTTCTGCATTTGCTGAATTAATCAGTATGACCATCAAAAACAAGAGACGAATATTTTTAACCAGCGCCACCATGCTACAAACTTTTTAATAACAGCGTTAACGGTTTAATTTTTTCAACTAATTTTGGCGGAATTTCTTTATTAAATTTTAGCGTTTTAGCAACCTTAACAACATCTTCACGATTAACAACTAGGTAACCTAAATCATTTAATTTGGGCATTATTTGAATCGTGATGTAGGATCTTATTGTTGACTCAGTTAAATTCAAGGTTTGAGCTATAGTTTTAATATTTATGTCATTACCTAGTAAGTAAAGAACACTCTTTTCTTTTTCGTTAAAATTAACGAAAAGACTGTAATTTACTTTCTTTACTTTTTCTGAAGGGCTAATTATTTGTTTTAGTGTGAATTCACCATTAATGGATTGTTCAATTAAAAAATACAGCGTCATTCCAATCATTATTTGCCGTTTAATCCAATAAGTAATTTGTGGAATACCGCTAATAATTAACTTCTCCATTACTAAACCGTCGCGTTTATGCTTAATTAAGCGACTCTCAAGCTTTATAACTTCTGGTAAAATAAGTGCCAAATTAGATTTATCTACGCTGCAATTAGGTTTTAGGTTTAGTACATTCTCAGCATATGTAGTACTCATTAATACGTTTTGATCTAACGATTTAACATAGGCTACTTCATTGCTAAAATAACGCTCGTCAAACCATTTTTGAAAATGTTCAATATTAACGAATTGCTTCATAACTATAATCCTAATTAGAATAACTTAAATCAAATAAATTACCAAAGAAACCTAGAATTTATCGACTTAGCGTAAGTACTTAAATAACTTAATAACTGCTAACTCGTTACCACCATCACAGACATCAATGCACATATTGAAATTAAATGCCCAGAATAAGTAACAAATGTATTTAAATGAAGGTATATCAACTATATTTTTATTAGGGTTTTTAAATTGCTCTAATGTTGGCTGTAATTCACTTGGTACTCCCCAATTGGGGGTGTTTTTTATAAGTATTTTGAATAGGTTTGCTGCCTTTTCACGTTCGCTATGTGATAAGCGTTCATATTCGGCAAATTGAATTTTGTGAGTGTTTTTTATAAAGGTTTGTTTCTCTTTATAATAAAAGCTAGGGTTCTTGAGAACATCTTTAAGATATGCATATTGATTTCTGATTTGTGCTCCACCGCGCGCAATGCGCTTGGCTACGTAAATAGTGGCTGACTCTATCTCTAAGCGAGAGTAGTTTTCTTCAAGCTTAGTTTTGTAATCCTCTGAAATTACGAGTTTTTCATTCTTTATCACATTAGTTTTTCGTCGATCCTGACGTTGTAATAGACTGTCTTCATTACTCAATAATGTATAAAACCGCCTATTTTTTGGAACAACATTTAAACAAGATATTTCCTTGAGATCAATTAGTATCTTATTAAATATCCGTTTAAAGGCATTTAAATTTGAAAGTCCACCCCCAAATTGAATGTACAATTCGCTAATTCCAAAATCATAATCCAATTTTTTTAGATTAAGATTGTAGTTTTGATAAGTAAAGTAATTAAAAATGTCTAATTTTCGTGAGTTAATAAATTCTGCATTTGCTTTTGCAGAGATAGGTACGCTTGAATGCTTAATTAACTCGAGCATTTCTGAACTTAAACTAATTTGTCGTTGCCATTTTTGGCTATCATCATAAAGGAATGAACAATCTCCCTCAATGAATTTGATGAGTTCTTTTGGCTTTCTACCAGCATCATTTGGATTGCTGTATTGAATCGAGACTAAACATTCACAAAAAGCTTGAAGTTGGGCTTTTATAATTAAATTCTCTTTTTTGCCACAAATATAATTTATTTTTAATATTTTTTTAATAAATTTTGCTTTTGAGCTAGGCAACTCAATAATTGGTGTTTTTGATTTGGTGATCACGATCTGTGAACAGAGGTAAGAAAATAGACGACGTGGATAAATCCCTGATGGTAAAATTTTGCCATTCGTTGAATACGTAACGGTAAGTAGATTCTCACCAATTTTTATTATTTTTGAATATTCTGTAGAATTAGCACATGTTGCACTATCGCTAACAATGTGCTGCGGAAATGGTACATGAATGAATGGGGATATGGTGTAAGTAAGCTCTTTTGTTAATTCTTTGTTTGAGCTCACTAAAAATGGAGTAATGATTGTATTTGGTTGTGTATATACTTGATTTGTATATTTATTTTGAGTGACAGCTAATTTGCGGTTATAATAACAATAATAGTGAAATTTTATATAATCTTGATGCTCCAAGGTGCCGTATCTTGAGGCTTGCCAAAGAAACAATTTATAGGTTTATACTTGATTTCTTAAGCCTGATGAGGCACAATTGCACTCTCATCATTAAAATGGATTTTTAAAAATTACCATTTCTGTAACTTGGCATTGTACCAAATAAAGGATAAATATGAAATTAAATGTATTGAGATATAAAAATGACGAAAGTTAAGAAAAATATTTTGGAGAAATTTTATCAGGCATGGGAAATCAACCCACACGATCCAAATAATAGCCTATGTTTTTATTATACATTTCATGATAAATCGCTAGTCGCACAATTAATCATGCAAATTAAAGATACAATTAATCTTAACCCACAATTACAAAACTGCTTTCAACGTGACACATCAAATCATATAATGGAGTTAAAATCAAATAAAGCTTTTGTAGTTAATCAGCATCTTATTAACAGTGTTGAAATTGAAAACATCATTCAAGAACTATCCAAATTTGTTCCAGACCTTTCACGTGACTTATTAATTAAAGTCGATTGTATTGAAACTGTTGATCAAAACTTATTTATTCTATTTTTTAATATACATCATATTTTGCTGGATGGTAAGGGCTTAGAAAATTTCATTAGTAGTTTGAATGAAGCCATACCCTCCTATCAGTCGGAAAATTGTGTAATTATGCCCGCTAGAAGTACTTCTGATATTATAAAGAGCTGCGATTATTTTCAGCAGCTTGCGTCAATTGCCAGTGAATACGAATATACCCCACATAATTCTCTTGAAATATTTTCAGATAGCGCATGTCTGCCCCAAGAACTACAGCTTATGCTAACTTCATTCGCGGCTAAGAATCAATTGAGTTTATTTAATCTCTTACTGGTTGCATATGCAATTTTTGAAATACAGCTCAGCAATCGTAGATCAACTCTGGTGTTATACCCGCTAGATCGTAGAGCAGCATCAAGTGGTGAGTTAGGATGTGCAGTGAATAGTGTGATATTGCCATTTTCTTTAAACCCACAAGATACGTTTAGCGATTGCTTAAGAGATCATCAACAGAAACTTGAGGTACTGAAGCAAATTGCCGCTATTGATTTACTCGATGTTCTTGAATATACTGATTTAACATCCAACGTCACTAATTTTGCACAATCGATAATGGCACACTTACCTGCGCTAAATGGAGTGGAGGCTACAACCTTACCGCAACTCTCAAGCTCTCCTTATGGTATCAAATATAATGTTGTGAATCAAGATATCTATTTTCGTTTTGATTGCTATCAAGATGTATTTACTGACACGATAAGAAATTCTTTCTTGCTCAGGTTTTTTAAATTTCTGGACAAATTACTCACTCAGCCACAGTGTAAGTTACAAAAAATAAGCCTGTTAATGGATGATCACGAACAAAAGCAGCTCTTGTATGATTTTAATGAAACCTTTTATGAATATCCTCGTGATGCAACGATTCTCGACCTATTTGAAGATGTTGTCGCTAATTATCCTGAGAATATCTCAGTCTCAGCTGCTGATGGTCAGCTAAGCTATCAAGAACTATTAATCAAGAGTCAGTCGTGTGCCGCACAGCTTCAGGCTTCTGGGGTGTGTCCAGGAGATTTTGTTGCGGTATTAAGTTCTCGTTCAACAAATTATTATGTTATGGTATTAGCTGTATTATATTCTGGGGCGGCATTTATTCCATTGGATATTAGTTACCCCAAAGAGCGGGTATTAGGCATTTTAGAAGATAGTAGTGCCTTCTTACTGACTAATAATGAGCATAATTACCCTGACCTAGTTAAACGAATCGTAACAACCGCAAGCAAAGATGAAAAATTATGCTTTGTTAAATCGGTATCCACGCCAGAATCTCCAACATGCCTGATTTATACCTCTGGCTCAACGGGTAAACCCAAAGGCGTAATACTCACCCAGCGCAATATCATAAACTTCTGCTCTTGGTATAGCAAAGAACGGTCATTGACTGCTGGTGAACATTATGCTGAATATGCCAGCTTTGGGTTTGATGCTGGTGCAATTATGGGGACATTTCCTGCTCTATTATCTGGTTCAAGTATTTATGTAGTTCCTGAAGAAATAAGATTAGACTTAAATGCTATCAAGGATTTTATAATCGACAATCAAATTGTCGGGTGTTTCTTCGCAACCTTAATTGCCGAGCAGTTTACTGAAAATTTTACTCTTCAGGGCGTAAGGTTTATTGAATGCGGTGGTGAAAAACTTAAAAAATACACCCCGCAAAGTTTTGATTTTTACAATGGCTATGGTCCGACTGAGTGTACTGTTTACTCAACCCAATACAAGGTAACTCAAGAACAAACCAACATCCCCATTGGAAGCCCGTTAATGAATTACAGTTGTTATGTAGTAAATAAATACTTGCAAGCTGTGCCGCTAGGTGTAGTTGGTGAATTACTCATCGGTGGCGATGGCGTTGGACTGGGTTATTTAAATCAACCGGAACTAACCGCGGAAAAATTTATCGCCAATCCATTCCAGAGCGAAGAGGAAAAACGAAGAGGATACAACCATCGCGTTTATAAAACTGGTGATTTAGTACGTTGGTTGCCTGATGGCAACTTAGAGTATATTGGGCGCAATGACTTTCAGGTCAAAGTTCGTGGTTACCGCATTGAACTCGGAGAAATTGAAAACAGATTGCAATTGATTCACGGTATTAAAGATGCCTGTGTTAATACTGCTTACGATGTAAATGGAGCCGTGTTTCTGTGCGCATATTATACAGGGATGCAACATTCTGCCCAAGAGTTGACAGAAACTCTAGGTAGGCAATTAGCCAGTTACATGATACCAGATCACTTTATTTATCTGGAAAAACTTCCATTGACGATAAATGGCAAAGTGGATCGTCGTGCATTGCCAGCCCCGGATTTAACTAAGTTTGGTAGTGAATACATTGCCCCGCAAAGTGAAGAAGAACGCTTAATTTGCACTGAGTTTGCAAAAGTTTTAGGGCTTGATTTGGTTGGGGTTAAAGATAATTTTTATCGTTTAGGTGGAAATTCAATTAAAACAGTTTGGTTAGTATCTAAATTACAAGCCAATTTTAAGATAAATGTTGCTGATGTATTTAAGTATAAAACCCCTAGGGGATTAGCCAAAAATATTTCTTATGTGAAGGGCAATTTAAAACAAAAATTAGCTTTAATCAAAAATGGCTATGAGCGTGGTGAAAAAATTGTATCTTTAAACCCAGAACAGCAACTCAGGCAACATACTTATGCTGCTCAAGTTGCTACGCGTGACTCATCACCCGCCAATTATCAAATGAAGCCAATCCAGCACGTGATCTTAACTGGCGCAACAGGATATTTAGGTTGTAATCTTCTATACCAACTATTAAATACCACAAATTATCGAGTGATTGCTTTAGTACGTGCGACAAGTGAGATTAACGCATGGCAACGAGTTCAAGCGAAATATCAATTCTATTTTGATAGTGACTTAACGCTTTATAAAGATAGACTAAATGTGTATGCCGCAGATTTAGAAGTCTCCGACTTAACGCTTCCTCCTGAGTTATATCGACATTTACAATCTAAAACCGATAGCATCTTGCATTCTGCAGCACTAGTCAAACATTATGGTGAATATGATGAATTTTATCGGGCAAATGTTCAAGCCTCAATAAATTTGCTTGAGTTCGCTAAAAATAGCCGAGGTAAAGATTTCCATTATGTTTCAACTTATTCAGTGTTACAAGACGGTCATATTCCCGGTTATGCCAGCTATTTTTGTGATGAGAGCGTAGATGGTAGTATTTTTACCGAGCGCAGTAATGTGTATGTACAAACTAAATATGAAGGTGAAGTAGTTACTCGTGACTACCGGCAGTTCGGGATTACGACTAACATCTATCGGGTTGGAAATTTGTCAATAATTTCTTTCAATGGGCGTAATCAAGAAAATATTGAAGAGAATGGCTTTTTTACTCGAGTAAAAGTTATGCTAAATTTAGGTGCAATTTCCAGTGAAACTGCAACTGTAGAAATGTCGCCAGTAGACATTACAGCATTGGGAATTATCAAATTATTTGACAAGCAAGAATTATCTAACCAGATGTATCATGTGTATAGTCCCTATCTGGTTGATCTTAGCATAATTTTTGCTCAAGACCCATCTTTAATGATTACTAAGCTATCCATCAATGAGTTCATTGATAATCTGCTGAATAAACTTAACTTAAGTACCTATCAAGAGCAGATTGAAATGTTTATGTTACATCAAGGTTGGTTGGAAGAGTCCAGAGATCATCAACAAACGCAAGTACAGTTGGCGCATGACTCAACCACTATCATCTTGACAAAATTGGGAATAAATTGGCCACAGATTAATAGCTTACAATTAATTAATGATATTATATATAAAGCATATCAGGCGCGAATTAAGTTTTTAGCGGAGACGTTTACTGGCAATGATATTGGTGAAGATGTTTTATTTGAGTTAGCAAAGGTATCTCAACTAGCACATTATAATCCAGGAGATATTATTGTAGGTCAGGAAGAAAATGATATCAAAATCAAAATCATCATGAATGGACTTGTGTATAACTATATTAAATCAAGTAGCGGTTGGATTAGTGCATTACAACTAAACAGTACTGGAAATATTGCAAATTTGGAAGCATTATTTAATGGAAAAAGTAGCTCAACGTACGAAGCCATATTTGGCAGCGTTACAACGCTTGAAATCACTAGTGATAATCTTAATCAGCTGGCTACACGTTACCCACAATTAAATTGTAATCTATTAAATCATTTTAAGAGATAAATCAGTTTTAAAACAAATGTGTGCCTGTTTCAAATAACCGGGTAAAAGGCTGTGATTACCTAAACAGATTGCAGCTTTGTTTTACAATATTAAATAAAATACTTTAGACTGGACGATGGGGGTAAATCCCCATACGACATAACTTTGCCATTCATTGAGTACGTAACGGTAAGTAAATTATCGCCAATTTTTATTATTTTAGAATATTCTTGAGAATTAGCACTCGTGCTGCTTAAATGGTACATAAATGAAGAGGAAAATGCTGTAATTACGTTCTTTCGTTAATTCTTTGTTTGACTTTATTGCATTGTCTATATGCTTGACTTATATATTTATTTTAACTCTAATTAAATTGCGGTTATAATGCGAATAATGGTGAAATTTGGAAGTGAGTGGCTATAATAATGTTACTACACATGACCCAAAAGAAACAATTATTGCTTAAAGATGATATCGCCATTTGGTAGTTGACTTTCATAATTTTCATTTAGTTTTGGTTTTGGCTTAACATAATTAATGCTTGAACTATTATTTACAGGGACAACAGGAATCATCATGCTCGGACCTGCATCATACATATCTCCATAACCTCCAAATGGTTCGCCAAACATGCCAAAATCATTCATTTCATCAAAGTAATCTTCCTCTTCTGTAATTTCTTCTTGCTTTTGGTCGTATGCCGCAGAAATAGCGTTCTGCTCCTGTAATACCTTGTTTATTGGCGGTGGCACTCTCGGTGCATATGATCCTGCGCCTGGAGATTGGTCATTTATTTCGCCTAATAAAATAATTGGTGGACTGCTATTACTATTTGCTTGAATATTTGATGCTGCAAAAGTTTGTGTACTTAATAACATCAATAAATTAAGAAATATTAATTGTTTCATTCTGCCATCGCTCCATAATAATTATGTGATTGTGTAAAATATTTCACATGTATAATTTTAACTTACTATGCACCAAAATTAATTTCTAAATAACCTTCAACAAGCAGAGTTTTTACTTTGAAAGTAGGATTATAAATCAAAACAACATTGTTGCGTTCGGATACCGAGTTTAAATATTTAATAATCAGGGCTAAATCGATTTAGATAGACCAAGTGAATAAGTAGCATACAGCATCTATCGAACTAATACATCATCAAGTGCTTTCATGATCAAATACACATTCACCATAAATAGCTAGGTGTATTGCTTTATAAATAGCTGCGTTTTGTCTTGTAATAAATCTTTGATAGTGAGATTGACTCTTTGAAGGTTACGCACTCAACTATTTCAATTGCGTGACAAATTTTAGATTCTTAAAATATCCTCTGTTAAATTAAACTTTGTCAACAGATTAGATTTAATTGCACCACCAAAACAAGTTATTGTACACTTCAAATTAATAAATAACTATAAAATTTATATAGCGAATGGACTACAAACTAAGCGATGGTGTTAAAATACGTTTTCATCCTTTCATTTAAACAATTAATCTTATTTAAGACGCTAAAACATGAAAAAAAATTTCTTAACAATAGCTTTAATGCTTCAATTAATTACCGCCAATGCAGCGAATACAGTTCAAGCGGCTGATGCTAATTTTGCCAGCTATTTGCCGCTATTAGCCAATCAACGCGTAGCTATCTTTACCAACAACGCCTCACAAGTTAATAGACAAAATATTGTTAATGTACTATTACAACATCATGTTAATATTGTTAAAATATTTAGCCCAGAACATGGGTTTAGTGGCTTAAGTGATGCTGGGGCTAAAGTTGCAAATTCTAAGGAGAGTAATTTGCAAATTATTTCATTGTATGGTAAAAAAGATCAACCTTCCGCGCAAGATTTAAATAACGTTGATGTAATAGTTTTTGATATTCAGGATGTTGGTGTGCGCTATTACACTTATATTTCTTCATTACAAAAGTTAATGGAAGCGGCAACGAATAATCATAAACCGTTAATTATTTTAGACCGCCCTAACCCGAATGCTTCATATATTGATGGACCTATTCTCGAGGCTAAATATAAATCTTTTGTTGGTATGCAAGCAATTCCAATTGTCTATGGCATGACGATTGGCGAATACGCTAAAATGTTAGTTGGTGAAAAATGGTTAGATCTAATGCCAAAAAGCAAGGCTAGTCAATTAAAGTTAACAATTATTCCAATGTTAAATTACACCCATGCGAGTAAATATCAAATTGATATTCGCCCATCGCCAAATTTACCGAACATGGCTGCCATTTACTGGTATCCAAGCCTTGGTTGGTTTGAAGGAACCCAATTGAGTGTGGGACGTGGGACGGAAATGCCTTTTCAGGTCTTAGGCTATCCTGGATTTAAAAGTGAATTTAGTTTTAAACCCCAACCAAGTACAGGTGCGCTGAACCCGCCGCTGAATGGTCAAATTTGTCACGGCTGGAATTTACAAATGTCTGAAAGTGCTGTATTTTTACAAATAAATGGACAAATTCAGTTACGCTATCTTATCGATAGCTATCAACAATTCCCTAATAAAAGTAAATTTTTTACACCTTTTTTTGCTAAATTAGCTGGAACTGATTCACTCCGACAACAAATAATTGCGGGAACATCTGAAAGCGAAATTCGGCGCTCTTGGCAAAAAGGTTTACAGCAATTTAAGCTAATTCGCATAAAGTACTTACTCTACCCCGAAAGCTAGAATTTAATTGATTTAATCAAATTTAATTAGTGAGAAATTGTGGTAAAATCACAGGGTAATTTTTTAGGATACACCATGCAGAAAATAGACCAATTTATTGAAGCTGCGCGCGTCAATAATTTATTAAAATTAATTAATCTGATTAACGCTGGCGTTGACATAAATCAAGCTAATTCAAATGGCATGACCGCGCTAATTCAAGCGGCAACGGCTGGTAACATCGCGGCGGTAGAATTGTTAATTCAAGCTGGTGCAAATTTAAAGCTTAAGAATAAGCAAGATTTGAATGCGCGGGATTCGGCTAAATTATTTGGTCATCAAACTATCATAGCCTTAATTGATAATTATCTGACTGAGCATCCTGAAAATTATAGCCAACGCGATTTAGACAATGATTTATGCTTGGCAATTGAACATAATGATCTAACACTAATTGTGCAGAACCTTAATCGTGGTGCAAATATTAATCATATCACACCGCAAAATACCTCACCGTTAAGTTTAGCCTGTTTAGGATCAACTCCAGAAGCTTTAAGCATTCTTTTAAATGCTGGTGCTAATCTGGAACAAAGTGATGAATATGGTTGGGTTGCCCTTAATTTTGCCGTCTGGAATGGTCAAGTTGAATTAGTTAAAATCTTGTTAGCCGCTGGAAGCGACTATGCTCATCAAGATATCTATGGTTTAACCCCATTGATTTATGCCGCACGTGATGGACAATTAGCCATAGTTGAACTATTACTAGCGGCAGGTGCGGATATTGAATATCAAGATAAATTTGGTTGGACGCCATTATTATTTGCTGTTTGGAAAGGTCATGCTCAAGTTGTCAGTGCACTCCTTAAGCACGGTGCAAATTTAACTCATGCCGATGTTAATACTTGGAATGGATTAATGTATGCTGCGCGCGATGGCTGGCTGGACGTTGCAAAAATATTATTGGATGCAGGCTTAGATTTTAGAATTCGTGATACGCAAGGTTGGACAGCATTATTTTTTGCCGCCTGGAAAGGTCAAACTGAGGTTCTAAAACTATTACTCAAACGTGGTGCTAATTTAGAAAAAACGGACTTTTCGGGTACTACCGTATTAATGTATGCTGCACGCGATGGTTTTCTTGATGCCGTCAGCGCATTAGTCAAGGCTGGCGCTAATGTTAATCGTGGTGACAAAATTGGTTGGACTCCATTATTCTATGCGGCGAATAAAAATCAATTGACGACAATTGAGTTACTGTTAAACTTAGGTGCAAATATTGATCATTACGATCGCTATAATTGGTCGGCATTGTTTTATGCTGTACGTGATGGTCGGGTTGCAGTGGTTCAACATTTGATAAATTTGGGTGCCAATTTAGAGCATAGCGATGAGTATGGTTGGACACCACTGAGTGTAGCAGCACATTATAACCAAGCTAACTCAGCAGAGGCGCTTTTAACACATGGTGCGAATATTGAACATTTAGATTTTTATAATTTAACTCCATTAGATTTAGCTGAAATCGAACATCGTCATGAAGTTGCATTACGCCTAGTTAATGCGGGTGCAAGCATGAGCCGCTATAATGAAGAATGTGGTAAAACTTTAATTTGGGCAACCACGCATGGTCGTGCGGATGCGGTAGAGATACTCTTAAATGGTGGCGCTAATCCTGATTATTGCAATAGCTCGTACTGGACGCCATTAATGTATGCCGCACGCGATGGCAAAAAAGACATTGGGCTGCTATTAATTAATGCTGGAGCAAATCTTGAAGCGGTGGATGATTATAACTGGTCAGCGCTCATTTTTGCGGCTTGGTATAATCAAGCAGAATCAGTTGAACTCTTAGTCAATAATGGTGCTAATTTAGAGCATGTTGAGCAACATTTGCGAACCGCACTACAAATAGCCGCAGAGCGTGGTAATTTTGAAATCGTTGAATTACTGCTTAAATTAGGTGCTAATTACAAGCAACGTGATGATGATGGCAATACGGCTCTTGATTTAGCAAAACAAAAAAATGATCATTCGATGGTTAAATTATTAACCAACGCTCACCTAATTGCCCCACGTCTTCCGCGCACGCAATTAACTCCACCCAAGGTGATTGAAAATAACTGGTTAAATGCAGTGGTTTATGGAACACTAAAGCAGGTGAAAATATTATTGCAGGATAATAAAACCAATTTGGAGCAAACCGATAGAAATGGCGAAACGGCGCTTAATTTAGCCGCAATTCATGGTAAATCTAATGTGCTGCGCTTATTATTAACCACCACCGCCAATAAAGAACATTCAGATCATAAAGGCGAGACAGCTCTAATGTTAGCGGCAGAACATGGAAAATCTAATATTGTGCGGATATTAATTACCCATGGTGCAAATTTAGAGCACGCCAATAAGATTGGTAGAACTGCTTTGAGTATGGCCGCGTTAACTGGTAAAACTAATTTAGTAAAGTTATTAATTAGTGTTAAAGCTAATCTCGAACATTGTGACTTGGATGAAAGAACACCATTATTAATCGCTGCACGACATGGCAAAGCATCGGTAGTTGCGGTTTTATTGGCAGCAGGTGCGAATAAAAATCATCGTGATATTGATGAAAATAGTGCACTTGAATTAGCCGAAGATAATGGGCACACTGAAGTGATTGATTTACTGCGTAAGTAATTGAAATAAATCTGTTAAAGTTAAAAAGCGCTGCGTGGAGACAAATCCCACGCGGCGCTTTTTAAATTATTCAATTAATGTTACCGATGTCGTTACGGCAATAACAATCTTTAAATTGAATTTCTTGAATTGCAGCATAAGCCTTATTGCGCGCATCAAGTGGTGTATTGCCTTTAGCGACAATGTTTAACACCCTACCACCAGCGGTTACAAATTGCTGCTCTTGGAGTGCGATACCAGCGGTAAATAATTGACAATCGGTTTGATTAAATTCTTTAACTCCATGGATTGGTAGATTATTTACATACTCTTCTGGATAACCACCTGATGCTAAAACGACACAACATGTTGCCCCAGGATGCCAAGATAATTCAACTTGATCAAGGCGTTTTTCAATTGACGCTTCAAAAAGAGTTAACAGATCACTCTCTAAAAGTGGCAGCACGGCTTGAGTTTCAGGATCACCCAGGCGCATATTGTATTCCAATAAATAAATACCATTTTGCGTAATCATAACCCCAAAGAAAATAACGCCAGCAAAATCCATCTGTTCTGCTTGAATTCCAGCTAAAGTTGGTGCTAATATTTCTTGCATAAATTGTTGCTGAACCAAATCTGTCACATATGGATTGGGTGCAATTACTCCCATTCCACCAGTATTTAAGCCTGTTTCGCCATCGCCAATTTTTTTATGATCTTTGGCACTAATTAATGGCAAAATTACATTGCAGTCGGTAAATGCCAAGATAGATGCTTCAACACCAACTAAAAACTCTTCAATAACTACTTCACAACCAGATGCACCAAAAACCTGTTCTAACAACATATCTGCCAATGCAATTTCTGCTTCATCACGATTTTGTGCAATAACCACACCTTTACCCGCAGCCAACCCACTAGCTTTAATTACGATTGGGTAATAGATTTGATCTAAATATTTTAAAGCCGCGGCGTAATCATTAAAACTTTGATGTTGAGCCGTTTTAATACCATATTTATTCATAAACTCTTTAGCAAATACTTTACTACCCTCTAATTGAGCGGCATGTTGGTTGGGACCAAAAATTTTTAAATCACAAGCTTGGAATTCATCTACAATACCTTGTACTAATAGTTCTTCACTACCGACAATGGTTAAATTAATTTGTTGCTGCTTGGCAAAATCAAGTAATTCATCAATTTGATTTAATAGAATATTTTTAACTTTTGGCAATAACTCACACCCAGCATTACCCTCTGCAATATAAATTTGTTCAATTCGTGGATTTTGGCTTAATTTCCAAGCCAGTGCATGTTCACGGCCGCCCTTGCCAATAATTAAAATTTTCATAAATTAAATCTTTCTGTAGTTTAAATTTAGGTCTGATTTTACCATAGATATTTTAGCCAAATTTCGCTGTTTTTAAACTAATTAAATTATGGTACAATTCTGCATGCTACGCAATTACATCAGGTATCAATATGAAAAAATTCTTTTACACGTACTTACTTATTTCCAGTTCATTACTTTGGGCACAAAATAGTTCAGCACCACTAGCAAGCGCGCAATCATCAACCATGGGTAACTTACCCAGTGGCTTATATGCTTCACCCAAGGATAAAAATTTTGTTAAAATAGTAGTGACACCTGATGGTCAGAATATCACACTTGTGGCACTTTCAAGTAAAAATCAATTTTTGAGTGACGGTTATGGTATTGATGAGATTGGTGGCAGTTTAACTCCACCTGTTACATTTCAATTTAACTCACCACAAAATTTTTTGATTGCGCAAGACTTATGTACCGCTAAATTAAAGCAATTATCTGCGAGTAGTTTTAAAATAAAAATCAGCTCAAATAAAGATTGTTTTGCTCCCAACGGAATGTTTAATTCAACAGGTTATATTGATAGCTCTATGCTAGCTGATTTAACGTTTACCTTAGATACGCTTGAAAGTAATATTCAATATTTACATGGCTATTAATTGTTTAAAAACTCTATCTGCAAATTACTCATTCCTCAGTTATCTCATTCGGTGCTGCTGTTAAAGTCAACTCTTGACGCTTAAAAATTTTACTACCAGATTTTTGGCCATGGCGTAATGCTTTTTGTTGCTCTTCGCTAAGTTGAATAATTGCCTGACATTCAACACTGCAACAAGCCTCAAATTTAATTTTACAGGCGCTACATTGAATAAATAGCAGATGACAAGCAATATTGGCACAATTAGTATGTGTATCGGCAAGCTCACCACACTGGTGACAATGTGCAATTACTTCATCACCAATTTTTTCGGAAAAGCGCTGATCAAAAACAAAATTTTTACCTAGAAATTTGTTTTCCAAACCAAGTGCTTTAACATCATTCGCATATTTAATAATTCCACCCTCAAGATGGTAAACATTTTTAAAACCATTATGTAACATCCACGCACTAGCTTTTTCACAGCGAATCCCACCAGTGCAATACATAATAATATTTTTATCTTGCTGCTCTTTTAACATTTCAATTGCCATTGGTAATTGTTCACGAAAAGTTTCGCTTGGTACTTCAAGAGCCGTATCAAAATGCCCAACTTCAAATTCATAATGATTACGCATATCAACTACAATCGCTTGCTCATTACTCGTCATTTGATTAAACTCTGCGGCATTTAGATACTTACCGCGATTTGCCATATCAAAATTAACATCCTCTATGCCATCGGCAACAATTTTGTCACGAATTTTAACTTTTAAAATCGCAAATGATTTACCATCATCTTCAGCCGCAAAATTTAAGCGCACACCATTTAGTGCTGGGATTGAATCGAGAAAACTACGAAATAGCTCAAGATTATGTTCTGGCACACTAATTTGTGCATTGATACCTTCGTGAGCTAAATAAATTCTCCCGAGCACACCTAATTCATTGCAGCTTAAAAAGAAGTTGTCGCGGAAGGTTTGCGTATCATCAATCTGAAAATACAAGTAAAACGAAATTGTTTGACGTTTAAACGTTTCAGCCAATAATTTTTTTTGGGCCTCTTCAGCAGATAAATGATTATATAAGCGTTGACGTTGGGCGGCTAAACTTAATTTAGGTAGCGACTTAGGATCTTGCAGATTAGAATTTTTTTGGGGCATGATTAACTGATTTTTAAAATTTAAAGTACTCTATTTTAACATTTATCCAGAATTAGTTAAGTAAGTTCGCAGCTATACAGTAGCGTGAATTATTTATTTTGCAATAAAAATAATACAAATCAGAAAGATATAATTTAATAGCTTGACAAATCATGTTGCGTTTTGTTATAATGAATGGTTAAATTTCGCTAATAAATAAAGGATGGAATAGATGATTCAATTATATTCGGATTCAAGATGCCCATTTTCTCACCGTGTACGTATAATTCTCAATGAAAAAGATATGGATTTTAAGATTCTAGATGTGAATATTAACGCACGTCAGGATTTAATGCAACTAAATCCATACAATGAAACTCCAGTTTTAGTCGATGACATTGATAAAAACAATCGCAAACGTGACTTAGTTTTAATTGATACTAATATTATGTCAGAATACATTGATGAACGTTTCCCGCACCCACAATTGATGCCAATTGAACCCGCTGAAAAAGCACGGATGCGGATGAAAATTCATTGGTTAGATCGTCAATTATTTCAACACGTACGCTTATTAGATACTAATTTAAATAGCAAAGATGCTAAGATGAAAAAAGAACTCGAAAAAGCGCGTAAAATAATTAGTAGCTCGCTGGATGAAATTGCGGGTGTTTTTACGTTAAATAAAAAAATGGAGTACTTTGATAGCACGCATTTAACCTTGTTAGATGTTTCTTTGCTGCCTGTGTTATGGCGCTTAAATCATTATAACATCGAAGTTAAAAAAACTTGGGCGGGTTTAATGAAATATGCAGAAACTCAATTTAATCGTAAAAGCTTCTTAGATTCTTTAACCGCTGCTGAACGCAGCATGAAACAATAAGTTGATTTAATATGACTAGTCAAAAACCCTATTTAGTTCGTGCTATTTACGAATGGTGCGCAGATAATGATTTTACACCGCATTTAGTAACTTTTGTGGATGCAAATACGCAAGTTCCGCAACAGTTTGTCCGCGAAAATAAAATCGTTTTAAATATTGCTTTCAGTGCAATTAAAAATCTATTGATTGATAACCAATGGATTACCTTTCAAGCGGCATTTTCTGGTACAACTCATGATATAGCCATTCCTGTGGCAAATGTTTTAGCTCTATTTGCAAAAGAAAATAGTCAAGGAATGCAATTTGAATTAGAAAACTACACGCCTGAGAGCACAACTGCAACTAATCCACCAACTAAATCAGGTGGTTTGAAGCTAGTTAAATAACATGCAGCAATTAAATCTCATAGGGCTTAAGTGCCCTATTCCAGTTTTAAAAACCAAAAAATTTTTGGCAACCCTAGATTCAGAACAGCAAGTCACGATAACCACCGATGATCCTGCCTCAGAGAAGGATTTACAAGAGTTTTGCCGTAAAACTGGTAATCATTTAATTCAACAATTTAAGCAAGATAATTTGATTATTACTATAATTCAACGTCGTTAATGAAACCTAGTTTGGAATAAAATCTAAACTAGGCTTTTATTTAAAATTTTATTCAACACTGTCAAAATTTGACACATTAACCTAGGATTGATAATGACTGAAGTAAGCACAACTCCAATCGTAGATGAAAATCATCTAATTAGCGAACGTCGCCAAAAATTAACCAAACTTCGCGAAACTGGTAACCCATACCCTAATGATTTTAAACCACAGCATTATTCAGGAACATTGCATCAAGAATATGACCAATATAGCAAAGAACAACTTGCCGAAATGAATGTTGCGGTAGTTGTAGCTGGGCGTATGATGCTAAAACGTGTGATGGGTAAAGCTTCATTTGCAACTTTAGCCGATGTCAAGGGGCGGATTCAAGCTTATATTAGTAAAGAGCACCTTGGTGAAGAAGCCTATGATGCTTTTAAACACTCCGATACTGGTGATATTTTGGGCGTGAGCGGCGTTTTAATGAAAACCAAAACTGGTGAATTAAGTATTAATGCGAGTGAAGTGCGCTTAATTAGCAAAAATATTCGCCCATTGCCAGAAAAATTTCATGGTTTAAGCGATATGGAATTACGCTATCGTCAACGTTATTTAGATTTAATTATGAATGATGAATCTCGTGCGGTATTTATTAAACGTTCGGGGATTATTCGCGTCATTCGCGAAGCTTTAGTGGCACAAGATTATCTTGAAGTCGAAACGCCGATGATGCACCCAATTCCAGGTGGTGCTACGGCAAAACCTTTTGTGACCAATCATAATGCGCTAGATATGTCATTATATTTACGGATAGCACCTGAACTATATTTAAAACGCCTAATCGTGGGTGGTTTAAATCGTGTGTTTGAAATTAATCGTAGCTTCAGGAATGAAGGACTTTCCGCACGACATAATCCTGAATTTACCATGATTGAATTATACGAAAGTTATGCCGATTACAAACGCATGATGCAAGTTACCGAAGATTTAGTTCGTGCAACGGCACTTAACGCTGTTGGTAGCTTGAGTTTTGAATATCAAGGCAAATTAGTTGATTTAGAACCTGCCTTTGATCAATTAACCATTGTTGAGGCAATCTTAAAATACAATCCACAAATTAGTCTTGAGCAACTAAATGACAAAGCGTTCTTAAAAGCTGAAATTAAAAAATTAACTCGTAAAGATGCGACGAGTGAGAGTTTAGCGGTATTGCAATTAGTTTTATTTGAAGAAAATACCGAACATTTACTCTGGAATCCAACTTTCATTATGGATCATCCAATCGAAACTTCGCCGCTGGCACGTCAATCGGATGCCAATCCAGCAATTACTGAACGTTTTGAATTATTTGTCGTTGGACGTGAATTAGCCAATGGTTATTCGGAGTTGAATGATCCGGAAGACCAAGCTAATCGTTTCCGTCAACAAGTTGAACAGAAAGACTCTGGCGATGAAGAAGCCATGCACTATGACGCCGATTACATTCGCGCTTTGGAACTGGGCATGCCTCCAACTGGTGGACTAGGTATCGGGATTGATCGCTTAGTTATGTTATTAACTAATTCTGCCTCAATTCGCGATGTTATTTTCTTCCCACACATGCGCCCAGAATAGTTTTAGCGCACAGTTAAGTTTAATCCTTGCATTTATTTTGCAAGGATTTTTTATTATCCAACGGTAACAGAATTCAATTCTAAAAATTTAATAGTTTAGATTTAGATGCTCTAATTAATTTAAAAATCTTATCTAGAATAAAATCATAGAGATATTACGTTTTTCACAACTTTCATAGTGCAGTGCAACTGGTTTAATTCGTAGAATTAGTCTATAATGTTAGGTATTTTTAACATTTTTAAGTATAGCATTAGCTATAAAATTTTTAATTCAGAAAGGGTACGTTATGGCTGGACATATGCATATGAGTGCAAGCACAGGCGGTTCTACAAATGGAGAATACAAGAAAATTGTACTCTGGATTTGTACAATTGCAGCACTAGGTGGTTTATTATTTGGTTTGGATCAGGGGTTTATTGCTAACTCTCTTGAAACAATTGAAAAGGTGTATCATTTAGGTGTTGAAGGTGGTGAGCAATACGCTGCAATTTTGGCAACAGGCGGTATTGTCGGTGCGTTGCTATCTGGTATTTTTGCACGCTTATTAGGACGTAAACGTAGTTTAATTTTAGCTGGATTCTTATTCAGCTCATTATCAATTATATCTGCAATGTTACCAGCTTTTCCAATTTTATCGGCATGTCGTTTTGGTCTAGGTTTTGCGGTTGGGATTGCTTCATTCATTGTCCCATTATATCTGTCAGAAACAGCACCTGCCAGTGTTCGCGGATCAATGGGCGCACTGTTTCAATTAATGATTACGATTGGTATTTTTGTAATTGCAGTAACTAATGTCTTTATTGCACGAATTTTCCTTGATCCATTAGTAGCATTGCCAATTATGTTTGTCGTAATTGCGGTATTTTCGCTGGTGATGTTTTTTGGTAGTTTTGCACTGCCAGAAAGTCCACGCTGGTTAATGTTAAAAGGTCGCCGTGCGGATGCTGAAAAAGTATTAACCACCGTATTAAATAGCAAAGAAGAAGTCCAACAAGAGTTAAACGATATTGAAAATGCAATTAAAAGCGATAAAGGTGCGGGTATTGGAATCGTGTTTAAAGGCTATTTCTTTAAAGTTTTATTAATGGGCGTCATCTTACAAATGTTCCAACAATTAGTTGGGATTAACATGATGATTTATTATGCACCAACTATTTTTGGTTACGCTGGCATGAAAGGCTTAGTTGCAATGCTGACGGTTCCAACGGTAAATATGCTTTTCACTTTTCCTGCGATTAAATTAGTTGAAAAATGGGGTCGTAAAAAATTACTTTACATTGGTGCAACTATAATGATGATTACCATGCTTGCTGCGGGCTTAGCTTTTGCGAGTATCGGAGGAATTACTGACCCAAGTCAAATTAGCGGTTTACCGAAAGCCGTATTATTAACCGCAGTAATAATCTACATCTTTGGATTTGCTGTATCTTGGGGTCCTGTTGCTTGGATCGTCTGTTCTGAAGTCTTTCCTTTGGAAGGTCGTGAGGTTGGTATGACCATTACGACGATTGTGAACTGGACTTTTGCAGGTTTAGTAATGGGAAATGCATTATCTTTTATGCGTATGCATGGTAATGCCTCAATTTTCTACGTCTTTGCTGGATTCTGTGTTCTTTCGATGATTTTCCTCAAATTCTTTGTCCCTGAAACAAAAGGAATTACGCTGGAACAATTAGAGTCAAATCTAAAAGCTGGCAAAGCGCTTAAAGATTTAGGTAATCACTAATCTATTTAAAAGGAGTCACCAGTTGACTCCTTTTTATTGCTTAAGGACATTTAATATGAAAAAACCTCTGGGCTTTAAAAAAACGTTATTTTCTTATGCCTGTGGTGCATTTGGTCATGATGTTTTTTATGCCGCACTATCTTCTTATTTAATTATGTTCATTACTTCACAATTATTTAATCCAGCGCAAACTGGAATTAGTGAAGGCACGAGCGTAAAAATGATTGCAATTGTCACCACAATGTTATTTGTGTTGCGCTTTGTAGAATTAATTATTGATCCCATGATTGGTGGAGTAGTTGACAATACACGCTCACGGCTTGGTAAATTTAAACCATGGATTTTATTTGGCGGAACTATTGGTTCAATTGCAATTATTTTGTTATTTACCGATCTTGGTGGTTTATCAACTTCAAATCCAATGCTCTATATTGTTCTATTTATTTTAATCTTTGCCGTTTTAGATATCGTTTACTCCTTTAAAGACATCGCTTTTTGGGGAATGTTACCAGCTCTGGCTACTAACAGTTCACAGCGTGAGTCAGTTGGTGTTTTTGCTCGGGTAGCCTCAACACTTGGACAATCTGTTGTTACTTTTTCAATTGTTCCGATTGTGTTATTTTTTTCCAAAAGCCAAGCTAATTCAGCAAGCGTGATTGGCGATAAACATGGTTGGTTAGCCTTTGCTATAATTGTTGCCGTTGTTTCTTTAGCTGGTGGTATCATTACCGTAATTGGTGCACGTGAACAAAGTTCTGCATTGCGTCAACAAGGCGAAAAAACCAGCATCTTAGCCGTTTTTAAAGCAATTGGACATAATGATCAATTACTTTGGATTGCGGTTTCATATGGTTTATTTGCCATTGGCAATACCATTTGTACAGCGTTTATTCTATATTACTTTACTTATATTTTTGGTAACGCATCGGATTTTGCAATCATCGGTACCTTAAATCTGGCAATCGGTTTTATTTCTGCGGCATTATTTCCTGTATTTAGCAGACTGTTTAAAGGTCGTAAAAATTTATTTTTTGTCGGTATCATTACCATGGTAATTGGCTTAATTATTTTTGGATTAGCTGGGAAAAGTTTACCAATGATTTTATTTGGTTATGTACTATTTTTCTTCCCGTATCCGATGTTATTTTTATGCATTTTACTGATGATTACCGATAGCGTTGAATATGGTCAACTTAAAACAGGCACGCGCTCAGAAGGCGTAACCCTTTGTGTAAGACCATTATTAGATAAATTAGCTGGTGCAATTTCTAATGGTGTGGTTGGTTTTACGGCTATTTGGGTGGCGATGACAAATAATGCAACAGCACAAAGCGTTGCTGCAATTCCTAGTAATGTCATAAAATTTAAAATCGTCATGTTTGGTGTTCCAATTGTATTTTTTATTTTAGCGAGTATCATTTTTGCTAAAAAAGTAAAACTTACAGAAAAATTTCATGACAATGTTTTAAATGATCTATGCGTAAAACTTGGCGTGTCTAAAAATGAAATATCCTCTTAATATCATTAATTCATCGCAATGAATGGTGTTAATAACCGCTCATTGAGAATAAATTAATCGCCCAAATACGGTCACGTTGCATGTAACCGTATTTGGGCAAATCAACGCAATAACTAGAATATAAAGAAATTCATCATGAGCAAAATTATTAGTCTACACGGTAAAAATAGCAGCCTAATTTTGGCGACAACTGAAGAAAATTTGCCGCAAATTGTCTATTGGGGTAAGTTATTAAATTTATCTGAAACAGAACAACAGCAATTAGTTAGCCAATTAGTCCAACCAGTTCCACAAGCTTATTTAGATAAACCAGTCGCCATTACGCTTTTGCCAACTTTGGGTGATGGAGCATTTCAGGCGAGCGCTTTAGCTGGTACTAATTTGCAGCAAGCTTGGGCACCGCAGTTTAAATTAAATATCATTGAGCAAATAGATCAACATTCTATCCGTTTAATCGCGGATGACCAAATTGCTCAATTACAAGTAAAACTCAATTTAAGCTTAAATAAATATGACGTTTTGGAACAGACAATTGAATTAATTAACTTAGGCGATAAAGATTATAGCCTCGACAATTTAAGTCTAAGCTTAATTCTGCCTGCAGAAATTAATCAAATTATTCAATTTCATGGACGCTGGATTCATGAATTTCAAACTCAACAAAGCACTTGGGATCAACCCAACTATTATGTGGAGAATTTAAAAGGGCGCAGTTCAAATGATAACCCTGCCCTACTCATGCTGTGTGAAACTGGCTGCAGCGAACAAAATGCTGCCGTGTATGGCTTTCATTTAGCGTGGAGTGGTAATCATCAGTATAAATTAATTAGCCTCAATGATGGACGACGGCTAGTTCAATTTGCCGAGAAACTTTTGCCTGGTGAAATAATTTTAACTAAGCATGCCAGCTATATTACACCTACGCTATATGCGAGTTATTCAGCCGCTGGTTTTAATGGTATCAGTGCTAATTTTCATAGCTTTATACGCCATAGTTCGCAATTTATACCGCATGTGTTACCCTATCGCCCAATTCATTTTAATACTTGGGAAGCGATGTATTTTGAGCATGATTTGACTAAAATGGCGCAATTAATTGATCGCGCCGCTGATATCGGTGTTGAACGTTTTATTCTTGATGATGGTTGGTTTAAAGCGCGTAATCACGAACGTGCTGGCTTGGGTGACTGGTTTATTGATCAACAAAAATACCCCGCTGGATTAACGCCAATTATTGAGCATGTCAAACGCCGTGGCATGCAATTTGGTTTATGGTTTGAGCCAGAAATGGTTAATCCTGACTCTGATTTATTTCGCGCGCACCCTGAATGGATGCTGCAAATTCAAGGCTATACGCAACCCTTGGGGCGTTATCAATATGTGCTAAATTTAGCTCTACCCGAGGCGTATGCCTATATTCATCAATGTATTTATGCTTTGCTCAGCACACATGAGATTGGCTATATAAAATGGGATATGAATCGTGATTTGGTTCAAGCGGGCAATTGCAATAATCAACCAAGTGTACATCAACAGGTTTTAGCTGTCTATCGCTTATTAGCACAATTGAGACAGGAATTTCCAGCACTTGAAATTGAAAGTTGCGCATCAGGTGGCGCTCGAGCCGATTTAGGTATCTTGCGTTATACCAATCGTGTGTGGACATCCGATTGCAATGATGCGTTGGAACGACAAAATATTCAACGTAGCTTTAGTTATTTCTTTCCACCCGAAATTATGGGCTCACATTTTGGACCCGAACAGGCACACACTACCAACCGTTTAGCGACCTTAGAATATCGTATTTTAACTAATTTCTTTGGTCATCTGGGTTTTGAACAAAATTTACTCGAATTAACTGATGCGGAATGCCAGCAATTAAGCTTTTATCTAGATTTATATAAACGCTATCGCCAATTAATCCATAGCAATCAATTAATCCGCTTAGATTCCAACGATGCTGGTCAAAATTTTTATGGCGTAATCGATGCAACACAAACGCAAGGACTATTTGCAATTGCACAAAATGGCTTTCCAACGCAGATGCTTGCGGCTAAATTACGCATTCCAAATCTAAACCCAGAATTTAATTATCGCTTAAAGCTACTCAATACACAAGAAAATACTGGTTATCTAATGAAAGAAAAACCAAGTATTTGTACTGGTGAGGTAATTATGAGTGGTCGTCTTTTGACTCAGATCGGGATTCAATTGCCGATTATGCATCCACAAAGCATTTTGTTGTTGCTTATTGAGCATATAAAATAAGTAATAAAAATAAACCATAAACACAAAGGAGCAAACATGTACTTAGGAGTCGATTACTACCCAGAACAATGGGATGCGGAATTTTTAGAACAAGATTTAGCGCGCATGGTTAGCGCTAAGGTAAATTGCATTCGGGTTGCAGAATTTGCGTGGCATTTAATGGAGCCAAGCGAAGGTAATTTTCAATTTGATTTTTTTAAACACGTCCTTGATCGTGCCGAATATTATGGTATTAAGGTTATGTTGGGTACACCAACGGCGACGCTACCTGCTTGGTTGGCAAAAAAATATCCCGAAGTTTTATCGGTCGATGAATTTGGTATCAAACGACATTTTGGTGGACGTCGTCAAGCTTGTTTAAATTCGCCGGTTTATTTGGCAAAGTGTGATTTAATTAGCTCAAAAATGGCACAAGCTTATTCTGCCCATCCTGCGGTGATTTCATGGCAAATTGATAATGAGCTTGGGCATGAAACTAGCGATTGGTGCTACTGTGCGCATTGTGAACGTGAATTTCAAAATTATTTACAACAAGAATTTGAATCGATTGAAGATTTAAATTATCGCTTGGGTACGATTTTTTGGTCGCAAAGCTATAATGATTTTAGTGAAATTGAACTTCCTAAACCAACTATTCCAGCTAAAAATCCTGGCTTAATGTTGGCGTTTTATCGTTTTCGAGCGCAAACCATCACCAAATTTACCGCACGTCAAGCTAAATTACTCCGTGAAATAGTTAGCCCAACCCAAACAATTACTCATAATTACCCAGGGGATTATTTCAACAAAGCGCAGAATTTTACCGACATTTCGGAACAACTCGATGTGGTAGCGCTGAATAATTATCCTGTTTGGGGCGGTTTGGAGCAACCTGTAGAATATGGCAAAATTGCCATGAAATTGGATCAAACCCGCGGATTTTTACCCGGCAAAAACTTTTGGATTACCGAACAATTAATTGGCGCACAAGCCCATACCATCATGGGTTATTTACCGCGTCCCAATCAAGCGCGCTTATGGTCATGGCAAGCCATGCTACACGGTTGTAATAATTTAATTTATTTCCGCTGGCGCACAGCCACCAAAGGCGCGGAGCAATTTTGTTATGGTGTGTTAGATCAAGATAATCAAGATGGTCCACGTTATCATGAAATGATCCAAGTTTTTAATGAAGCCAGTCAACATCAAGCCGAAATTAATTTACCGATAAAAGCTAAAGTTGCGCTACTCTATAATCCAGATAATATTTATGCGTGGAAAATTCAGCCACAATCAACTGGTTTAGATATTCAGCACGAGCATTTTCGCTTGTATCAAGGTTTTAAACGCTTAAATGTGCCGATTGATGTAATTGATATTCGTCAACCAATTGAACATTATTCGATAATTTTGCTGGCTGCACCGATGCTGTTAACCGCCGCACAAATTGCCGTGCTTGAGAAATTTATGCATAACGGCGGCACAGTAATTAGTAGCTTTAGAGCTGGAATTAAAGATTATGATAATGCAGTTTATTTTAATCAAGTTAATCCGTGGCTGAAATTGGCTGGCATCAAGAGTTATTATATTGAATCATTAGGTCAAACTCGCACGGAAAGTATCAGCAATACTGACAGCGAATATTCGGCAAGTGTTTGGCGCGATATGTTAGAAATTGTCACCCCTGACAAAACCCGCAGCCTTTATGCCTATAACGATGAATTTGCGGCTTATTCTGCGGTGACTGAATCGTTAGTTGGCAAAGGTAAATTAATTCATGTGGCAACGGCGGTAGTTGAAGAAGAGTTTTGGTTAAAAATCGCTAAGCGTGCTTTAAATGCGCATAGCCTTGAGTTTAAGCAAACGCCATTTGGAGTGGAATTTATTCAACGCGGCAAGAAACAATTTATTTTAAATCACAATCGCCAAGCCGTTCAATTTGGCAAATATAACCTAAAACCTTATGATGTAATTATTGAAAATATTTAAGAGGAATCGAATTATGCAGACAACAATTAAAACTCAACTAATTAATCAATTTACAGCTCTTTTTGCCAATGCGAACGCGACACGCTTATTTTTTGCTCCAGGGCGGGTTAATTTAATTGGCGAACATACCGATTATAACGGTGGCAATGTCTTTCCCTGTGCGTTAGATATCGGTACTTATGCCCTCGTTCGCGCACGAACGGATAAATTATGCCGTTTTTATTCAATTAATTTTCCGCAACAAGGTGTAATTGAATTTGATTTGGATAACTTGGAATTTAATTCACAACATAATTGGAGCAATTATCCTAAAGGTGTCATGACCGAATTTATTAAGGCTGGCGCAGCGCTAACTCATGGTTTTGAAATTATCTTTTTTGGCAATATTCCCAATGGTGCTGGTTTATCCTCATCAGCATCAATTGAGGTACTGATGGGAACAATTTTGAATAGTTATTTTGGCTGTAATTTTGATCCAATTAAGATTGCCCTACTTGGTCAAGCTGCAGAAAATAATTATATTGGCGTGGGCTGTGGAATTATGGATCAATTTGCCTCGGCGATGGGACAAGCGAATCATGCAATTTTACTTGATTGTAATACACTCAATTATAGCTATGCACCGCTAAATATTGCAGGCTACAAACTGGTAATCGCCAATACCAATAAGCAACGTGGTCTGGCTGACTCCAAGTATAATGAACGCTTAGCTCAATGCCGTCAAGCCTTAGCTATCTTACAACAGAAACTAGCCATTAAAGCACTGGGTGAAATTAATTTAGCTCAATTAGAACAACAGGCTAATTTATTTAGTGATCCATTGATCTATCAACGGGCACGCCATGCGGTTAGTGAAAATCAACGTACCTTAGCCGCCGTAGCCGCGTTAAAAGCCAATGATTTAATTGAATTTGGTAAATTAATGCAAGCCTCACACGTCTCGTTACGCGATGATTATGCGGTAACCGGAATTGAACTCGATAGTTTGGTTAGCGCAGCATGGGAACAAGCTGGCTGCATTGGTGCACGCATGACCGGTGCGGGTTTTGGTGGTTGTACGGTTAATTTAGTGGCAGAAGCGCAAGTAGCAGATTTTATTCAACAAGTTGCACAAAAATATCAACAGCGTACAGGTTTAAGCGCTGAATTCTATGTAGTTAATCCAAGCGCAGGTGCTCACGAAATAACTAATTCTTAAGGTCGTACCATGTTACAAATTAAACACTCCATAATTGCACGCCATGAACAACAAGATATTATTGAATATCAATTGATCGCCGTAAATGGCTTTCAGATTAATTTACTCAACTATGGCGGAATTATTCGTGCGATTTACACACCCGATAAAAATGGTAAGTTAGCCAATATCGTTGCCTATCATGAACAATTTGATCCTGAAAATGATGGTCACCTCGGTGCAATTACGGGACGAATTGCGGGCAGAATTGCTGGCGGTAAATTTAATTTAGACGGTAAAGATTATCAATTAGCCTTAAATAACGGCGTTAATAATTTGCATGCTGGTCCAAATGGCTTGGATAAAAAAATCTGGAATGTCAGTGAACTTAGTGATGGTGTTGAATTAACTTATTTTAGCCCCGCTGGAGAATGTGGTTTTCCAGCCAATGTTGCATTTAAAGTGCGTTATCGGATTAGCGCCGAGTATCGCTTGAGTATCGAGTATTTTGCCAGCTGTGATGCTCCAACGTTGCTGAATTTAACCAATCATAGCTATTTTGATTTAAGTGCAGGCGTAAATTCACTCGGAATGGAATTAACTGTACCGGCCGAATCTTTTGCTGAAGTTGATGCTTCAGGCTGTGTAACTGGTATAATTAGCTCGGTGGTGAATACACCCTTTGATTTTCGTCAAGCTAAACCTCTTGGTCGTGATATTTATCAAGCTAACCTACAGCTTGAATTAGCCAATCAAGGTTATGATCATCCGTTTTTATTAAATCCTAACTCACCAATTAAATTAGTTGATCCACTTAGTCAGCGCTATCTGAATGTAACCACAACTGAAAATTGTTGCGTGGTGTATTCGGGAAATTTTCGTCCCATTAAACATTCGAGCTTATGTTTAGAAACTCAAAAGATGCCAAATGCGATTAATTGGCCAGAATACCGTCAACAAGTTATTTTTAGCCCAACTAAACCTTATTTCAGCCAAACTGAATGGCAATTTGGAGTTTTAAATGAATCAGCATAAATTAGTGCCTTTAATTGATTTGCTCTTAACTAAAGCGCAACAATTAAAGCTCATAAATCCGCGCGATCTAATTTATTTACGTAATCATTACGCGATTTTATTAAATTTAAAGTCACTCGAACATGGCTCAGATAGTGAATTTAGTGCTAATTTAGACCAACAGCAGCACAGCATAGCCGATGTATTGAACCTAATCTATCAAACACTGGATAAAGCGCAACAAGCCGCATTAGGCAATAGTCAAGAACAAATTGAAACACGTTTAATTGCCGCGCTTTTACCCTTACCGAGTCAAATTGAAGCGAAATTTCAGGAGATTCACACTCAAAATGGAATCAAAGCGGCTTTAGACTGGTATTATCAATTTAGCCAAGATACTGACTACATCAAGACCGCCGCAATTGCTAAAAATAAGAGCTGGACAGGTGCTACTAGCTATGGGGATTTGGAAATTACGATTAATCTCTCAAAACCCGAGAAAGATCCTGCTGAAATTGCCAAAGCCAAACACGCTCCTGCCAGCAGTTATCCCAAATGTTTACTTTGCATTGAAAATGAAGGCTATAGCGGCAATTCATTAACTCAACCCGCACGGCATAATCACCGAATGTTACGCCTGAAACTCAGTAATGCGCAGGAATATTATTTCCAATATTCACCGTATTTATATTACAACGAACACTCGATTATTATTAATCCACAACATTGTGATATGGTGATTAATCAGCAAACCTTTGCCAACTTTTTTGCCTTTGTTAACCAAGTTCCAGACTATTTAATTGGTTCTAATAGCGATATTCCAATTGTTGGTGGCTCAATTTTAACTCATGATCATTATCAAGCGGGTAACCATGTTTTTCCAATTGAAAATGCTCAAATCAAGGCAAGCTATACATTAACGAACTATCCACAGGTGCAGCTTAATTATTTACATTGGCCAGTTTCAACCCTGCAATTAATTGGTAATCAAGCTGATTTAACTGCATTAGCCGCGCTAGTTCTAAAAAAATGGTATGCGTATAACAATCCAGAGTTAGATATTTTAGCTAGTTCAGAATTAGCAGTGCGCCATAATGCGGTTACGCCAATTTTACGTAAACTTGCGCCGGATAAATATGCCCTGTACCTACTTTTACGCAATAATCGTTGCAATGCTGAATATCCCGATGGAATTTTTCACCCGCATCGCGAATTACACCACATTAAAAAAGAAAATATTGGTTTGATTGAAGCCATGGGATTGGCAATTTTACCTGGACGCTTAGACTATGAATTAGCGGAAATAGAAAAACTATTGCTCTTAAATGATTTAAATTTAGCACTCAGTGAATTACTTTTTGATGAGAAATTGCTTAAACATGAAGCCTGGTTCATCGAATTATATGAAAAACACGCTAAATTTTCAAAAAACACGATTAACCAAATTTTACAAACTGAAGTAGCTCTAAAATTCTGTCAAGTTCTTGAAAATTCTGGGGTTTTTAAAGCCAACTCAGATGGCGATGCTGGTCTACATGATTTCATTCAGCAATTAGAGCATGAATAACTCAGCTTAAAAGTGTAATTAACAAGGTTATATGATATAATAAATGTCTAATTTTTAATTAAAAAGGATAAATTCTATGAGAACACCACATCAAAATTTGACCGATAGTTTTCCGCATTTAAAAGAAGCCTTCCACCATTTAAAAACTCATGATCATCATTTTCAACATGTACTTAAACAATATGAGGAATTAGATACCTTAGTGCATAAAATTGATCATGAACAAGAAGCCATGACCGATTTAGAATTAGAAAAAGTTAAAAAAGAACGGGTTATCCTAAAAGACACCCTCTATACTTTAATGGTAAAATGTAAATCCGAATTATCTTTATAAAAATTTAAGCTTAGTTGGTTGTGCGTTTAAATTATCCTGCGCGACCAACTTCAAACGCCAACCTAGCATAACCATCATTAAGGCTCTCATCCATGGCATCCAAAAACATCACTAAAGAATTAATTTTTGCTGAATCTTTGAGCTTAATTAAAGAAGGTGGCATGGCTGCATTAAGTATGCGAAATTTAGCTGGTCGGCTCGGAATAAAAGCGCCATCTTTGTACGTTCATATTCAAAGTAAGGCCGAGCTAATTTTACTCTTACAAGCACATACCTTTAAAACCAATCAACTTGTTGGCAGCCTAAATCCAGACGTATTAACCTGGCAAGAGCTATTGTTTGCCATTATGAAGAATATGCGCAAATTCTTTCATCAATATCCATGGCTATTTGAATTATTTGCCTCCTTTCAATCGAATTCAGATGAGTCACGAGACACCTTTGAAAAATTTCTCATTAAAATGCAAGCGGCAGGCTTTAAACTGCACCATGCTGGTTATATTGGTCGAGTGATGCGTGAATTTGTCATTGGACATGTAACTTTTGAAAAAAATAGTATTTTAAATACCCGTAAGCATCCCTTGTTACCTGAAAATATAAAACCAGAATTTACTAATAATCTTGAATTTTATAGTAATTTAGTTGATAATGGTCATGAGGAAATTTTTATCTTTGGTGCCAAATTAATTATTAAAGGTGCGGAACAAATCCTTAAAGAAAATCAAGTTGCAACTAATTCAAATTAAATAGTAATTGAACATAGCTGCGCTAATTTTGCAACAAAAAGCCCCTCTGCTTTAAATTAAAGTTCTAATTCATTAGAATTTATCACTTCAATAACCTACGCTGGTTCAAAACCTCTTTAAATCAAGATAATTCTTTAAACTGTAGGCAATCTATTTTACAATGATTTATATTGCTTATCATCTTAGCTTAGGATTTAATGATGTGTTTTTCAGCTCAAATTTCTTTCATTTCAGCAGGGGTTCTATTCTTAACCGGCGTAGTCTGTATTAAAAAAGCCCAAAAGGCTAAGCATCATGTTTTATTAGCAATAACACCGTTCATTTTTGCAATTCAGCAATTTTTAGAAGGTTTTGTATGGGTTACTTTTAATCGCGAAGAAATGGCATTGACTAATTTCTTTTCATCTGCATATTTATTTTTTGCCTTTTTCTTTTGGATTGTGTGGTTTCCAATCGTAGCCTATAATCTTGAATCAGTTCAATGGAAAAAAAAGCTCTTTCGTTATCTGGTTTTCGTTGGATTCGTTTTTGGTCTGTATTTATGGTTACCAGTTTTGTTTGGTCATGGACCAAGAAATTTAATTGATACTACGATTTGTGGCAAAAGTCTTTGCTATAATATTGCAAGCGGTGGCTATTTACCAATGGTAGCGCGTGAATTTGTTTACGTACTCTTGGGACTGTTATACTTATTATGTAGTGATCCATTATTTAGAAAATTCTGGGTTGCCGTAATGCTTTCAGCTGCAATTACACTATTAATTCACGCTTTTGCATGGACCTCGGTATGGTGTTTCTTATCGGCAATTGCCTCACTCTACATAATTTATTTAATTACTGCAAAACCTAAAAAAATTCCGCAACTACAATAATCATTCATAACTGGAGAAGAACTAATTATGCGTAAATTAATTAATAATCCTAAACACGTGGTGCGCGAAATGCTCGAAGGACTTAGCGACCTTAACCCTAATTTAGCCATTTTCTCCAATGAAAACATTGTTTTTCAGGCTAATTTAATTACCCAAAAAAATGAAGTAGCGGTTATTTCTGGTGGTGGCGGTGGTCATGAGCCTGCTCATGCTGGTTATGTTGGCACTGGAATGCTGCACGCTGCGGTATCAGGAGATGTTTTTACCTCTCCGAGCACCGATAGTATTTTAGCCACAATACGCGCCAGTACTGGTGCCAAGGGTGCGCTTTTAATTGTTATGAATTATACTGGAGATCGCTTAAATTTTGGATTGGCGGCTGAATTAGCTCGAGCAGAAGGTTTTTTGGTCGAAATTGTTGTAGTTGGTGATGATGTCGCGCTCCGCGATGTAGTTGCAAAAGAGCGTAGCCGTGGGATAGCAGGCACTATTTTGGTAAGTAAAGTAGCTGGTGCACTTGCTGCTAGTGGTGCAGATTTAGCTAGCGTTACTGCGGCTGCGCAATATGCTGCCGCTAATGTTGCCACAATGGGCGTGGCGCTAGGTTCATGCACCATACCTAGTGTTGGTAAACCTAGTTTTGAATTACCAACTGGACAAATTGAATTAGGCTTAGGCATTCATGGTGAAAAAGGCTGCCAACGCATCAATCAAACCAGTGCCGATGAATTATGTGCCATTATGTTAGATAAAATCATTAATGAATTAAAGCTTTCAAATCAAGATTCTGTTGCGGTATTAATTAATGGTCTCGGTGCAACCCCACCAATGGAATTAGCCATTGTTGTACGTGGAACATTAGCTAATTTACGTCAACGTGGAATTAAAGTCGAACGTGCTTTCTCGGGTAATTTTATGACCTCACTAGAAATGCCTGGTTGTTCAATTAGCCTACTGCGTTTAAATTCGCAGTTACTTAGCGCCTTAGATTACCCTGTACAAACTGCGGCGTGGGTTAATGTAGGAAAAATAGCTGCTCAACGTCTGATTTATCAAGCACCAATTTTATTAACTCCTGAAAATACTCCCAACAACTTACCACTTAATCCTAATTTAAAACAAATTGGCTTAAAAATTGCCAGCGCTTTAGAACAAGCCGAAACACGCTTAACTGAACTAGATAGCGCGGCTGGCGATGGTGATTTGGGTCTCAGTATGTGTCGTGGAGCCAGTGCGATTCGTGAATTGCCAGATGCGGCGTGGAGTAATGAAGTTAACATGCTTAATTCAATTGGTGAAGCGTTACGTAAAGCCATTGCGGGGAGCTCTGGACCATTTTATGCAACTGGACTCTTTCGTGCCGCGCGCTATTTGACTACTCAAGAAAGCGTTAATGCTCTAAGTTTAGCCGAAGCTTTTGTCATTGCAGTTAATGCAGTGGCTGAACTCGGTGGTGCAAAATTAAATGATCGTACTATGTATGATGCACTTTATCCTGCTGCGGAAATGTTTAAACAAGCGCTATTAACAGGTGAAACACCAATAAAAGCTTGGCACTTAGCGGTTAATGCTGCCGAAAATGGTGCGCAACTCACCGCGCAGATGTTACCTAAATTAGGTCGCGCTAGTTACTTGGGTGAACGCGCATTAGGCATTCCAGATGCAGGTGCGGCGGCGGTAGTGGTATGGTTAAAAGCAATTTTAATTTAATGACGCTAAAGATCTAAAGAATTTATAATTTAAATGTGGCTATCTAAATTAAAGAAAGCTACATTTAAGTCAATAAATTAGCACAAATTTAAATTATATCCTATAAGAAAAAATAAACCAAATAATTGTATGCCCTTGTAGTTTATTGTTCCTGATTTAATTTAGCGCAAAATTAACTTAAACTGTTGATTATCACCAATATAGTCAAGCAAGTAACAACTATCTGCAGTTAATTCACCAACTAGATTTACGCGCTGATCAGCTGGTAAATCACGCTTACAAATTTGTAATTCGCCGCTATAACGCAAATAATACAGATTATCCACACAAACACTTCCGCGTGGTCGTAGAGTACAACATTCGGGATTTATTTTCCGTGAAACATAACTATTTTCCAGCAACATTAAACGACTTTCCTGACTACGCACCACATCTTCAGCCGCATCAGGACGATTGGTATGTGTTCCATTTAATAATTCTGCATAACAAGAATTTGCACTAAATTTAGCTAGTTCTAATTCAATAACGGTAGTCTCCAATTGCCCGATTTGCGTCAATATTTCCTCGCTAGTACAAGCATCACCAATGAATAAGTTATCAATCCCCAACTGAAGTAAAATTTGCCCAGCAATTCGTGGTGACATGTCACGGGTAAACTCAAGGGTTGGTAAACCTTCATAAAGTGGTCCACGTTTGGCATCAGTTAACGCAATAAAGGCACTAACTGTAATATTATAGTGTTTAAACAAGGCATTTTTACGCAAGAGTGAGTCTATACCTATTCCAGTATTTTTGCGCGGGTAGTAATTATAACAAGCGCTTAAATTAGCTGGATTAGCGCCTGCTGCCATGATCTGTATAATAAATTCTGCAGTGGCGGTACTGGCGTTTAATTCAATCAGCAAACCCACCTCATTCTGGCTATATTCGGCAATTTGTTCGGGTTTAAAGCCGTAATCAAGCCTAATTCCACTTAAACCTAAACGCTTAAAGGCCGATAAATCATTCACCGCGATGCCTAAATAAGCATAAGCATTCGGTGAAATATCGGCAATTACGCGCATTTCAAGCTGCTTGGCCAAATTTAAAACCTGTTCAAACTGACTAATTATTTGCGCATAATCTGCCTCGGGAATATGCAAGGAGGTAAAAATTTGCCTAAATCCAGCTTGATACGCGTTTTTAATATACTCTAGATTATCGGATAAAGAATAATCCATGCCTAAAAATATTGAAATTCCACGTGCCATAATTAATCACCTCTCATCGTAAAATTATTTCATCAAATTTAAAATCAATTGAGCAAAGGTTGCTGATAACAATAAGCGACCACCAAAGACAAAAATTGCCACGATAACTATTTTATAACTAATGTTCTTGAGTTCTAACAAACGATCGGCAACGGCAATTCCCGCAAAGGTTAACACAGGCACGGTAATTGCCAAAAAATCAACTTGATTCAAATATTTCTGGAGTAAGTCCGCAACTGGCGAAACAGGCAAACACAGTACGAGCGCTAAGGTTGAAACCCATGCCAGCAATGGAAAATTAATTTTATGCAGCAATTTTTGTAAAATTAAGGCAATTAAACAAATTAGAATAATTAGTAAAACCCCTATTAAACTGCCTAAGCTAACGGGAATATCGGCTGAGAACTGTGCAAATAAAATCAATGCACCACTAAGGAGTAATACAGCACAAGCTTTTGGTAACGTATACATATTACTTAGCTCCAAAAAATTGAGTGTAACGTTTGTAAATCCACTCACATAAAGGGTAATTAATAAAGAGCATTAAATAGGTTCCAAGCACTGCCACCACTTGATTACTCATCGCTGCATAGGCTAAAATTTTGGTGGCTTGCTCGGGATAAAGCGCACTTACACTGCTAGCTGCGGCAGTCATCATCGAAGCACTACCAACGCCACTTGCCATTGCTAAAGCCAAAGGTTCAAAACCTAATTTAGCCAAAATTGGAATCAATAAACTAAAGACCAACGCACCAAATAAAGTTCCAATTAAATAAACCGAAAGCACGCCTTGCCCCTCGGCGGAATCTAAGGTAAATTTTTCACTGATAAAACCTAATTCTCCCTCACGACCAACACCTAGACAGGCACCGATACTTGAACGCTTCAAACCCAATAAAAGTGCTAAAGGCATCCCAAAAACTACCGTACCGATTCCGCCAAGTTCGGAGAGCAAAAAGCCTAAGCTATCATGCAGAACTTGATCGACGTAGGGACCAACAAAAACACCAAATCGCGCCAAGAGCGGCAGCAGGAGTAATAACATATATTTTGCACAAAATTGGATATTCTCGCGTTGATAAATTTTAGCAAACAGACCAATTTTACGCAAGTGTGGCAAACCACCGATCATCGCCAGTAAAGCCGCAATTACCATGGGTAAAATAATTATTTTAATACTACCGAGATTAAAGCTCAATTTACCAATTTTTTGCACCACAAAAATTATTAGCAATATAGCTACAACAAAGGCTACACGGGATGTAATAATTTAGCAGTGGTTAAATATAATTGCTCGGGACGCGCGACTTTAAAATCAACACCGTGAATAGTTCCCTGATAACCACCATAACCAATTTGAATTGTTGGCATGAGCAGGGATAAATCGCCAATATCTCCACTGGCTGCAACTAAGCCACCATCATTTAAAATTCGCGTGGCTGGCACTAATTGTTGTGCATTGGCTAAACTAATTTGCGTTAGCTGTGGATGTTGACGAAGTGGTAAATAGCCCATTAAATTACTGATTTCAAGCTTACAACCAATCGCATGCGCAGCACCTTGTAAGCAAGCATCAACTTTAGCCGCCGTTTGCTCAATCGCTCCAACACTTGCCGCACGAATATACATTTCCAATTCAGCTTCTGCTGGAATGACATTTGCCGACCAATTCGCACTTTTTAAAACTGGTGATACACGAATATGTTCCGAATCAGCAAAGGTTTCACGTTGATAGGCAATTGCGTTCATCGCTAAATTCGCCGCGTTCAGTGCATTTATTCCTGATTCAGGTGCAGCTCCTGCATGAGCGGCTTTACCGATAAATTTAGCGCGCTTAATAATAAACCCAGCTAAATTAGTACCAAGATCAAAATCTAAATCTGGATTACCACCCAAACTATGGCTTGCAATTACTAGATCGACATTCTTAAATTCGCCACGTGCCAATAATTCTTGCTTACCCGATAAAGCCTGAATTGCACCAGTTTGACGGAGCTCTAAGCGATAATCTAAATCCAAAAACTCCTCGGCTGGCGTAAACATTAAACGTAAATTAACTGGTAAATCAAGGCCTAAATGAAGCAATGTTTTAAACGCAGCATACATAATCACCATTTGCGAATCATGCCCACAACAATGTGAAGCCCCATCCTTAGCCGCACAAAAATGCTGTGGCTGAAACACGGCATCCATTTCAGCGAGTAAGGCAATCGTGCGTTTTGCATGTGGATTAATTCGGGTTGCGCTAAACCCTGTAATCGCTAAATTATCGCGCAAGCTAACTTGCTCAAGCTGCTGAATTTTCTCCAGCATGATGCTGCGGGTTTGTTGTTCTTTAAACCCAAGTTCTGGCGAGTTAAATAATTTTTCACCCAAGTTAAATAATTCGGCGGATAAACTATCGATATAGCTAAATGCCTGTTGTTTTAAATTGTTCATTTTGTAAGCTATCCTTTATTTCATCTATGCAACTATACTAAAAAAACTCAACTTGTTGACTATTTGGTTCATTTTAAACCAAATTACCAAATCAATTATTTAGCGCGGTTTATCTTTATACGCTAAGGCGCTATTATCGCGCTTAGAATTCTCTAGTGTAATTAAGCGTGCTTGACGTTTATCGGTCCAATAATTCCACGCCCAGCGTAACATAATACCTAATTTACTGTCGTAGCCCACCAAAAACCAGACATGGACAAATACCCACATGATCCACGCAAAATAACCCGAAAATTCTAATTTCCAAATTTGTGCCACGGCTTTATTGCGTCCAATTACCGCCATATTACCCTTATCAAAATATTTGAATGGTGATGATAACTTACCAATTAATTTATTTTTAATCACCCCAGCAATATAGCTTCCTTGCTGCTTAGCAACTGGTGCAATCCCGGGTAATAAATTGCCTGCCGCAGTTTTACAACTCGCAATATCGCCAAGCACATAAAGATTCGCAAATCCAGGCACGGATAAATCCGGATTTACCGCAATTCGTCCCATACGATCCAGTTCAACACCAGCTTGCATCGCAATATTTTGAGTTAGCGGCGTTGCTTGCATTCCAGCTGCCCAGAGCACGGTACGAGTCGCAATCTGTGATTCGATACCATCAGCAAGAATAGCGACATGATCTTTTTGAATATCGATAACTTTGGTATTTGTCAGCACCTTAACACCTAATTTAGTCAAGTTCCCTGTCGCAATTTTGGATAATTTTGGCGAATAACTCGGTAAAATACGTTCAAAACCTTCGAGCAATAAAATTTCTACATGCTTAGGATCAATATTCCGAAAATCATTTTTCAAAGTGTTGTGCGCCAATTCGCCCAAAGAACCCGCTAATTCAACTCCTGTTGGTCCACTGCCAATAATTACAAAACGCATTTGCGCTTTACGACGTTCTAAATCAGCTTCTTTTTCGGCGCGTTCAAACGCCATAAAAATTCGCTGACGAATCTCAAGTGCATCTTCCACCGATTTTAAACCTGGTGCATGCTCCGCCCATTGATAATTACCATAATAATTATGCGTAACGCCAGTTGCCACAATCAAACTATCATATTCCAATTGCAAAGTATCGGTTAAAATAAGTTGCTGTTGCAAATCAATTTGGCGTACTTCAGTTTTATATACCGTAACATTTTTATGTTTTGCTAATACCGAACGCAAGGGTGAAGCAATTTCCGACTCGGACAAGCTACCTGTTGCAATTTGATAAAGCAATGGCTGAAATAAATGAAAATTACGTTTATCTAATAATGTAACATTTACATTGGCATCTTTTAAGGCAATTGCAGCAGACAAGCCGGCAAAACCACCACCAATAATAACCACACGATGTGCAGTTGTAATCATAAGCTTCTCCACTAAAAAATAAGGTTAGCGAATTGCTAAATGCAATAATAGAACCAGTCCCAACCCTGAAATTGAGATAATCGTCTCAAGCAGCGTCCAAGTGGCAAAAGTTTCTTTAATGCTTAAATTAAAATATTCTTTAAACATCCAAAATCCAGCATCATTAACATGGGATGCAATTAAACTCCCCGCACCAGTTGCTAAAACCATTAACGCAGGATTAACCGCACTGGCTATCATCAAGGGACTAACCAAACCCGCCGTAGTTAATGCCGCCACGGTTGCCGAACCCAAGCAAATGCGTAAGATTGCGGCAATTAGCCACGCTAAAACTAGCGGCGATAAACTGCTGTGTTGAAAAAGTGTGGCAACATACGCTCCCACTCCACCATCCACTAGAACTTGCTTAAATGCACCACCGCCACCAATGATTAACAACATCATGCCAATTTGGCGAATGGCTTGCTCGAGAGAATTCATCACCTGTTTCATGGGGATTTTGCGTGCGTATCCCATGCTATAGATGGCAAAAAGTAAAGATAGCAACATTGCCATGCCTGGTGTGCCAATAAATTCAATGACTTTTTTCAGCGGTGTATCCACAGGAAGGAGCAAAGAACCTAATGTGGCAATGAGCATAAGAAGCACGGGAAATAATGAAGTAAGCGCACTTAGCGCAAAGCTCGGTAAATTATCCAGTGAATAATTCGCACTATTTTCAAATAGCGGTGGCGTAATTTTGCGACTAAATAGTTGCGGCATAAATTTCATTGCTATGCGACTAAATAACGGTCCAGCAATTAACATCGTTGGAACGGCTAAAATAAATCCATACAGCAAAACTTGACCAATTGAAGCACCATAGGCGGTTGCAATTGCACTTGGTGCGGGATGGGGTGGTAAAAATCCATGGGTGGTTGAAAGCGCTGCTACCATTGGTAAGCCTAAATATAGCACCGAAATACCCAATTCACTGGCAATTGCAAAAACGATAGGGATTAATAAAACTAAACCAACTTCAAAAAATAAGGCAATTCCGATAATAAATGATGCAATGACAACCGCAATTTGAATATGCGTGCGCCCAAATTTATTAATCAAGGTCGTCGCGATTTGATATGCACCACCTGCATCAGCCACCAATTTGCCCAACATTGCGCCAAAACCAAAGACCAGCGCTAAATGCCCTAATTGTCCGCCGATTCCACTTTCAATAGTTTTAACAATGCTATTTAGATCCATACCGAGCATTAATGCGACTACAAAGGAAACACAAATTAGCGCAACGAAAGTATTAAGTTCAACTTTCATAATCAAAAATAATAAAATAATTACACCTAGCGCAACAATTAAGATTGGCATATCTACTCCTTGTCCATATTTATAATTTGAGTTTGAGTTAATTTTGAATAAAGTGGCTTAAGTTGTTGATTCAAATCACTAAACAATTGATAGCTTTGCGCATAACGTTTAACATTAGCTAAATTTGGTGTATAGCGTTGACCAATCTTAAGTAAATTTTTACTCGTGCTAATATCCGCTAACATGCCACAAGTATAAAATCCAAGCAAAGCAGCACCCCAACATGAGCTTTCTACGCTCTCAGGAATAAGAATTTCGCAATTAAAAATATCCGCCAAAATTTGACACCATAAATTCGAATGCGCAAAACCACCCGAGGCAATAATATTATTCAACGAAGTGGCAGGCGCTATCTCAAGCAGCTCCAATACCGCCCGCAAATTAAAACTAATTCCCTCCAGTACCGCGCGCGCCAGATGCCCTTTAGTATGTTGGTGACTTAAACCGAAAAAACTTCCGCGCGCATTGGCATCCCATAATGGCGCACGTTCGCCTGCTAAATACGGTAAAAAGAATAATCCATCGCTACCTGCATTAATTTGAGCTGCTGCCACTAACATTGGCGCATAATCATTACCAAGCGTAGCTGACGTTTGCGGTGCATAAATTTGCTCATAAAACCATTGCAAAACAATGCCACCGCTATTAACTGGACCACCAATTATCCATAAATCAGCCAATAACGGATAACAAAAGGAGCGCGCAGCAGAATCTAAATATGCGGTTTTACTTGCGCGACGTAATGCGCCACTGGTACCAATCGTTAATGCCACGGATTGTTCATCAAGCGCGCCAATTCCTAAATTCGCCAAACAACCATCACTTGAACCAACGATAAAGCGACACGCGGCACTTAAACCTAATTTTAGCCGTAAGTTTTCGGCTAAACCAGTTAATTGATGAGTTGTTGCAACGACTTGGCTTAATTGTTTTGAACTAATCCCGGCTAAATTTAGCGCGGATTGCTCCCAAGCTAATTGAGCTAAATTCAACATGCCACTGGAGGCTGCAATTGAATAATCAACGATTAATTCACCAAATAATTGCAAAAATATATATTCTTTAATTGAAATAAAATAAGCGGCTTGAGCAAATAATTTAGGTTGTTCTTGTCTCAGCCAGATAATTTTAGCCAATGGTGTCATCGGATGATTGGGTACACCAGTGCGTTGGTAAAGTTCCTCCGCCTCAGGCTGTGCAGCCAGCCATTGACCCGCCGCTGCGGCACGATTATCCGCCCAAGTGATACAACGGGTTAAAGGTTGCTGGTGTTGATCCAAGACAATTAGGCTATGCATTGCCGAACTAAACGAGAGCGCAATTATTTGCTCTGGGCTAACTTGTGCGCTTAATTCGGCAATAACCTGCAATACCGCCGCATAAATTTGCTCACTGTCCTGCTCCGCCATACCGTTTAAATCTTGAAATAAGGGATAGCCTTGTTGCGCAAAACCAAACATTTCACCATTAAGGCTAAATAAACCCGCTTTGGTGCTGGTCGTGCCGATATCAACTCCAAGAATATATTTTTGCATGGCTACCCCGTAATGTTATGAAATATCATAAAAATTCACCATTGACACTTTTATGATTATACAATGGTAAACTATTCGAACGTGAAATTAATAAATTAAGCTTTGAGATTGTTTCGTGATTACTCATTGAATTTTATTACACACGATATAGATTATTGAATAGCTTAACTATTTAATTAATAAATCAATTTTGACTCTTAATACACCAAGCCATTAAACACCTCAAAATAATTGGCAAAAGTCTTGCCGACACACTCATAATCATTAATAATCACAGGCACGCCGCCAAACGCAAGCAAAGAAAAGCACATTGCCATGCGGTGATCATTATAGGTATCAATCGCGATATTAGGTAAAATTGTGGCAGGTGGTGTAATCGTAATTGAATCAGCGGTATAACTTACAGTTGCGCCAACTTTACATAATTCGGTATAAATCGCGAGCAAACGATCGGTTTCTTTAACTTTCCAGCTTGAAATTCCGCTAATTGTCGTAGTACCTTTGGCAAAAATCGCGAGTACCGCGATAGTCATCGCCACATCAGGCATATCTTCCATATTAATATTGATTGCATTTAACTCATGGCTGCGCACCACGATATTATCGGCATTATATTCAACTTCGGCGCCCATTTGTGCCAACACCCGTGCAAAATTCTTATCACCTTGCAAGCTAGTTGCTGAAAGATGATTAATTTGCACTTGTCCACGCATCGCGCCCAAGGCTAAAAAATAACTCGCTGAACTGGCATCTGGTTCAACGGTATATTCCACGGCTTGTAAATTCTCAATTGGATAAATTGTAAAACAATTTGGACTGGTTTCTGCGGCTTTTGCACCAAATATTTTCAATAATTCCAGTGTAATTTCTACATAGGGGCGCGAAATTAATTCATCATAAATTTTGATGGAAATTTCACGTTTCAATTGAGGTAACGCCATTAATAAACCGGTTAAATATTGGCTGGAAATTTTGCCGCTCAATTCAATTTGTGGTAAATTACTATCTTGAAAAGCCTGCGTGTGTAACGGTGGATAACCCTCATTTTCCACACATTCAATTTGCGCACCAAGTTGACGTAACGCCGCCAATAAATCTTTAATCGGACGTTCTTTCATCCGTTGAATCCCAGTTAAAACGTAACTACCAGGTAACACGGCTAATAACGCACTTAAAAAGCGAATTGAAGTACCTGAATTACCTAAAAACAACTCCGCTTGTGCCACTGGTAATTTACCTGCGCAACCATGAATTTTATAACTTGAGCAACCATTGGCGGCGGTAGCAACTTTTTCAATTTGCACACCCAATTGACTTAATGCCACCAACATTAACTGCACATCTTCGCCAACATCGGGTACATTATGAATTAAGCTGATGCCATCCGCCATTGCGGCTAAAGGTAACACGCGATTAGCAATACTTTTTGAACCCGGTAAATCCAATACCGCCAAAAGTGATTTATTGGTTGCCGCTAAAGGCATTTGTTGTGCAAGAGTTTTCATAGGTTTCATTTCTTAAAATAAATTATGGAATTTAGCGCTAAATTAAGTCATTGAAGATAAAGTTAATTAAAATTATTCAATCAGTTAGCTTATACTCAACGTGTTTATTTAGTTTATTTAAAATTAGCAAATTTAAGTGTAATTGGTGTTGGTACAGCAATTTTCACTGCTTTACTCAAACTACCATTATGTTGATTAACTTGGTAAATCGTCACATTATCCGAACGCTGATTGGCGATGCCTAAATATTTACCACTCGCATCCAAAGCGATATCACGCGGCCAGTCACCTTCAGCCGAAAATTCTTTGATATAAATTAATTCACCATTGGCTTTAATTGAAAATTGCGCAATGCTATTTTGTCCGCGATTAGCAACATATAAATAACGTTGATCAGGGCTAATTACCGCATTGGCTGGATAATTTCGGTCGCCTTTTAATGCGCCGTTAAACGTATGAATTTTTTGTTTAAAGCTCATTTTACCCGTGGCGCTATCGAGTGCATAGACAAAAATATAGGAATATAGCTCATCAACTAAATAGATAAATTTATTATCTTGAGAAATTGCCATATGCCGTGGACCAATGGCTAATTTATTATTGTGTGGATCTAAAATAACATTTTCAGCTAATAAGGTCAATTGATTACTTTGGGATTCATTATGATAGGTAAACACTTTATCGAGACCCAAATCAACTGCCAAAATTAAATCTTGCTTATCTTGAGCGTTAATCACATACACCGAATGCGTATGCGGGCTACTTTGACGACTAGCATCCTTACCATGCCCAGCATAAGCGCTATATTTAACATCACTTTCTAAGGCACCATCCAGAGCAAGATTGTAGGCACTAATTCCAGCACTCCCAGCCGCACCGCTACCATAATTTGCCACATAAAGTTGTTGTCCAGATTTATTTAATGACAAATGCACTGGATATAGACCACCGCTGGCTTGACTATTTAACAACTGTAAACTACCATCGGGTTTAATGTCATAAGCCGCAACAAATCCTGATGACTCGCCGTTATATTCGCCGACTTCATTCGCGGTATAAAGTTTATTCTCACGAATTAAAATATAGGATGGATTCGTCGCTTTTACGGCTAATTGCGCAGCTTGTGCGACACCATTTTTCGGATTAAGCTCAATTTGATAAATTCCATTGCCATTGCCAACTGGTTCTCCATCGGTGGTATAACTCCCAACATACAGATTGAGAGCCCCTGCATTGATGACTTTACCCAGAAAAAATAGACTGCTTAATAGTTTGATTAATTTCATAAATTCCATTTCTAAATTAAAAATAGCGTGCTTCATTTAAATAAAAACACTCTCCACAACTTGAGCTATGATCAGCTACAAATTAGCCCAATAATTGGCAACGCTGTTATAAAAAATCCAGACCGCTTTAGATCTGGATTTATGTCAGCTAATTAGTGCTGATAAGCCTTATGGCGTAAATAGTGATCCATTATCACCAAGGCTGCCATGGCATCCACCACTGGCACCGCACGCGGTAATACACATGGGTCATGACGTCCTTGAGCTTCCAATTCAACTTCTTGATAATCGACATCTAAGGTAACTTGTTTTTTACTGATGGTTGAGACTGATTTAAATGCAACCCGAAAATAAATATCTTCACCCGAAGAAATTCCACCCAGTACACCACCCGCATAATTGGTTTTAGTGCGTAATTCGCCATTTTCAAGTACAAATGGATCATTGTGTACCGAACCGCGTAATTCAACCCCAGCAAATCCTGAGCCAATTTCAAAGCCTTTAACCGCATTAATGCTTAACATAGCTTTACCTAAATCGGCATTTAAGCGATCAAAAACGGGTTCACCAAGTCCAACTGGTACATGACGAATCACACATTTAATTACCCCGCCGATTGAATCACCGTCATCGCGAACTTCTTCCACCAATTTAATCATTTCTTTGGCAACTTCTTCATCAGGACAACGAATAATATTTGACTCAACGTGATGCATTTCAACTAAGCTATGATTTAGATAAGCTTTAATATTGCCGACTTGCTCAACAAAACTGATAATTTCAACCCCAAGTTCTTGTTTCAGAAATTTCTTGGCAATCGCACCCGCGGCAACTCGTGCTAAAGTTTCACGAGCACTGGCGCGTCCAGACCCACGATAATCGCGCATACCATATTTCATTAAATAGGTAAAATCGGCATGCGATGGGCGAAATACATTCTTTAAATTATCATAATCTTGAGAACGTTGATCTTTATTATATGCCATTAATAAAATTGGCGTACCTGTGGTTTTACCCTCAAAGATACCCGATAAGGCATGAATCAAATCAGCTTCAGAACGCGGCGTAGTGATCGCGCTTTGTCCTGGTTTACGGCGATCTAAATCAGCCTGAATTTCTTCCAGACTAATTTCAATTCCTGGCGGACAACCATCAATAATCACACCAACCGCTCCACCATGCGATTCCCCGCAAGTGGTTATTTTAAAGAGTTTACCAAAACTATTTCCAGACATAAGCGCGCATCCTAGCAAGTAATTATTTAGTTAAGCTTTTAACGAATTTAGCCAAGTTTTCTAAACCACCATCTAAATCGTCTTCATCGGCACCATATGAGAAACGCACATAACCAGGTTGACCAAAACCACTGCCTGGTACCGAGGCCACGTTAGCTTCCTCTAAAGCACGAATACAAAATTCATCATCGCTCATTCCTGTTACACCTAAACTAGCTAAGGATGTAAACACATACAATGTCGCTTTAGGTGACTCTAATTGAATGCCAAAGTATTTTCTAAATGCATCGACAAAAATATCACGGCGATGTTTCATGGTTTCATTTACCCATTGATTAATTTCATCAGCATGTTTAAAGGCGGCTAACGCACCATGTTGGGCAATTAAACACACACCCGTGGTGCTTTGAGTACTTAGCGCACTCATGACATCAATGATTTCAGGTGCAGCAAATAAGAAGCCAACCCTCCAACCAGTCATCGCAAAGGCTTTGGATGCGCTTTGAATCACGACCACATTTTTTTTATATTCAGGAAAGCTACCACACGACACATATTCATCATCGGTATAAACTAAAGTACTGTAAACTTCATCGCTAATAACCAATAAGTTTAATTCAACCGCCATGGCAAGTAGTGCTTGCATTTCGCTACGAGTGTAAATGATACCAGTTGGATTAACGCCATTATTTAACATTAACACTTTGCAATCTGGAGTATAGGCAGCTTTAAGCATTTCTGGCGTTAATTTCCAGCCACCAGCTTCAGTCGTGTTGATAATTACTGGTTTACCGTCCATGATTTTCGTTATTGATGGATAAGATACCCAAAATGGCGCTTGGATCATTACACCAATTTTATCGCTCGGATTAGCTTTTAATGGAGAATTTAAGCCGCATAAATATTGCAGCAGTAAATAAATCGCCATTTTCCCACCCGTGGTGAGAATACATTCGTCTTGCGTAAATGAAGAACCATATAATTTATTCATCCGGTCGGCCGCAGTTTTACGCAATTCATTTAAACCCGCTGGGCTTGGATAAGGAATATCACCTTGTTGAATAAATTCATTCGCTGCATCACGGACAACTTGCGGTGTCATCATTTTAGGTTCACCAGCACTTAGATTATAGACCCGTATTCCAGCGGCTTTTTTAGCCTGTGCAATTGAATTAATTACAACTGTTACCGATGCTTGGAGTTTACCGCTCATTTTGTTGGACCTTTCTAGATTCTTCAATTAATAATTCAAATAATTTAGCAACTATGCTTGGCGCTAAATTATATTCCTCACAGACCGTATCATGGAATTCGCGGAGTAATGCCTCACGAGCACTATCCAAAATTGGTAGATTATGTTGTTTTTTATATGCACCAATTTCTAAAGAAATTTGTTTGCGCTTGGCAATTAATTCAATAATTTCAGCATCTATTTCGGTGATTTTAATGCGTAACTCTTCAATTTGACTCATTTTAATCTACTTTCTTAACAACAATAAAGCGCGTAATATTAGGTTGAAGGTCTTGAATACCTTGTTTTAACATAACTAAACCATAACTTCTGGCGGCTTGCGCTGAAGCAACTACCCCCGCATTGGCAGGTAAAACACCACTAGCTAAATCCCGTGCAGCCTTGGCTGTATCGCCCCAATCAATTAATTTGAAACCATGATGATTAATAAAACATTTACACTGTTCAAATGCGGGTGTATAGGAATATAACTCTTTAATTTCATTGATGTCTAATTCGCTTTTAGCGAGTAAACATTGTTCAACATTCAGCTGTAAATCATCAATTGGCATAAAATTATATTTGCCCATGGCACTAAAGGCTGGCCAAACAATCCCACTATTATAATTTACAAATGGGAAAATACCAACATCTATTTCATCATTAACTAATGCAGCCAGCACACCTTCCATATCAATTAGGTAAACCATTTCAGATTGACCACCTTGTGCTTTTGCCGCATAAAGAAAGCCTGCTTCCTCAGAAAATGATCCAACGTCACCAGAAACACCAATTCTTAACATTATCTAACCCTCTAATTAACCTTATGTTTTGCAGCTAACTCTAATAATAACGCCTCAGTTTTATCCCAACCAAGACATGGATCGGTAATTGATAAACCATTTAGATTAATTGCTTGACCATTTTCAGCATTTTGACGTCCTTCGAGAATAAAACTTTCGAGCATAAAACCTTTCACCAAAGGCTTTAATTCTGGATGAGCAGCTAATTCATCAACTACTTTTAACACAATATTAGCTTGTTCATTATGTTCTTTAACCCCATTTACCACACAATTATCATGACTCACATCCACAATAATCGCTGGATTAACTACTTTATTTTTAACAAATAATTTCGCAACATCCGCAAGGTCTTCCATCGCATAATTGGTTTTACCCTCGCTACCGCGCAAAACTAAATGTGCATATTGATTACCAGCAGTCTTAACCTCATAACCATCAAACACGATATAATGTGGATGTTGTGCAGCTAAAATGCTATTGACCGCAATTTTAAGTGAACCATGAGTTGGGTTTTTCATTCCAACTGGACAATCTAAGGATGAGGCAAAAATACGATGTTCTTGATCTTCGGTACTGCGAGCACCAATCGCCACCCAAGATAAAAGCTCTTGGAAACCACGCGCATTATGCGTAAATAAACATTCATCGGCAATTGGTAAGCCCATTTCAACTACTTGGGTCATCAATTTACGGCAATACCAAATTCCTGCTTCAATATCAGGTTCAGCTAATGGATCGGGTTGATTAATTGGACCAGTCCAGCCTTTGACCGTGCGCGGTTTTTGAATATACACGCGCATCACAATTTTAAGCGAATGTTCTACTTTTTTGCTCAACACCGCCAAACGTTGTGCATATTCTAACACGGCGGTATCAGGCCACGCCGAACACGGTCCAACAATCATTAACAAGCGTTTATCGCTACCATTAAGAATATTTTCAATTTCGCGATGATGTTGTTCGATACTGGCATATCCCTCACTACTCAGCGGGATTTTTTGAATAATTTCTTCTGAGGTTGGAACTTTTTTAATAATTTCGTAAGCCATTATAATCCTTTTAATTTGCTGTTAATTCTAAAGCTAAATGATGACAATTTAATTGAAAATTTTAAATTAAATAAACTGGTTCTGCTGCCAGAATTTAATAAGCAATTGGTTTTAATTTTGCGGCTAATTCAAGCAATAATTTTTCTGTCGCATCCCAACCCAAACATGGATCGGTAATCGATAAACCACCTAAATCAATTGGATTGGCAGTTTCCGCATTTTGTTTACCCGCTTTAATAAAACTTTCCAGCATAAATCCTTTAAGTAATTTTTTTAACTCTGGTTTGGCAGAAACTTGGTCCACCACATCTAAAACAATTTGTGCTTGCGCATTGTGATCCTTAGCACCATTAATCATACAATTATCATGACTAACGTCAATTACCAAGGCAGGATTTAATACCTTATTTTTTTTGTAAATCTCAGCAACTTCGGCTATATATTTAACATCATAATTAGGATGATCATTACTACCACGTAAGACTAAATGCGTATACGGATTACCATCGGTTTCAACTTCGTTACCGTCTAAAACAATGTAATGCGAATGTTGCGCGGCAACCACACCATTTACACCAATTTTAAGTGAGCCATGGGTTGGATTTTTAATTCCAACTGGACAATCAATTCCTGAGGCAAAAATCCTATGCTCTTGATCTTCACTACTGCGTGCACCAATCGCAACCCACGACAACAGTTCAATAAAACCACGCGCATTATGCGTAAATAAAGCCTCATCGGCAATCGGCAAACCCATTTCAACCACTTGGGTCATTAATTTACGACAGTAAAGTGCGCCCGCCGCGATATCTGGAGAAGCTAAAGGATCGGGCTGATTAACTGGTCCAGTCCAGCCTTTAATGGTGCGCGGCTTTTGAATATACACCCGCATCACTAATTTAAGCGCATGACCAACCTCTTTTTCTAACTCAACTAAACGTTTGGCATATTCCAAAACTGCAGTATCAGGCCACGCCGAACATGGACCAACAATCATCAATAAACGATCATCATCGCCACGCAAAATTGCTTCAATTTCGTCGCGGTGTTGCGTAATACTCGCATAACCTGCATCACTCAGTGGCAACGCACTAATAATTTCATCTGCCGTCGGTAATTTTTTTACAATTCGATATCCCATTAGTTTCGTCCTATCTATTAATTAATTGTGTAAGCGCTGCATGAATTAGACTCTCATCAACGGGGAAAGCTACTTGATTTTCAATATTTTTAACCGAACCGATTCCATTAAGTAAAACCAATAAAATTTGCTGATTGGTGTTTTTTTTATCGCCACGCATTGAGTGAATAATATCCTCAACGGCAAAATCATGCAGTAATTGTGGACTAATCTCTAATTTGCCCAAGAACGCTGCAATCGCATCGTAATCATGAATTGACAATAGCCCGCTTAATTGCGCAATTTTAGCTTCAACCAGCATACCAATTGCAACTGCATAACCATGCATAATCGTATAATTGCTTAGTTTTTCCAAAGCATGCGCCACGGTATGTCCATAATTTAAAATCATGCGTAAATTACGTTCTTGCTCATCGGTTTCAACTACATATGCTTTCAAGCCAACTGCATGTTGAATCACCGTATTAATTGCATTTGGCTCTAAATTAAGAATCGCCGCCAAATTATCTTGACAATAGTTAAAATGCTCCGCATCGAGGGTCAAGAAAATTTTTACCGCTTCAAAAAAACCATTAATAATTTGTTTACGGGGTAAGGTTTTTAAAACTAACGTGTCCATAAATACCGCTTGCGGTTGCCAAAATGCACCGATAATATTTTTGCCGTAACTAGTGTTTACCGCCGTTTTACCACCCACGCTACTATCAATCATCGCTAAGAAAGAGGTCGGCACTTGAATGAAATTCATTCCGCGCATATAGGTTGCCGCGACAAACCCTGCTAAATCACCCACCACACCACCGCCTAAAGCCAAGCATAAGCTCTTACGATCACAACCAAAGGCAAACATTTGCTCTTCAATGGCTAATTTAGTTAACGCAGATTTAGAGTTTTCACCGTGGGCAAATTCGATTAATTTAACTTGATAGCCAGCTAATGATAATTCATCAGCCAATTGAACGCCATATAACTTGGCAACGATATCATCACTAATAATAACAATTTTCCGACTTGGCGCACAAGCTGGCAACCAGTCTTGCCACTGACTTAGTAGCTGTGCGGCAATTACAATTGGATAACTATGGGATTGTTTTGCTGGAATATTTACTTGAAGCGAAATAGTCATATTACTCGATCATAAAATTAATCTAAAATTAAGTTGTATATTATAAACTATTTACCCTCGCCTAACTCAACTATTTACTAGCTAAGCCACTAGCTGGGTTAGGCTTTTTTAATTTTTTAAATAATCAATCAATCTTCATTCAAAATGCGGATAAAGGAAATATTTTGCTTACGCTTACAAACCAATTGAGTTGCTACGCATTTATGCATTTCTGTGTTTGCCATATTAATTAATTGGCACTATTTAGCAAAAAAGAGTAACTCTCTCAAGCTACTCTTTTTATTAAAACTTCAGTTAAATAAACTTAATTTGTAATGTAATTTCCTTGAATATAATATTTATTTAAATAGCTATAAGAACCAGTAACATACAAACTATAAGCTGAAGATAAACTGGTGCTAGATTGGCTAATTTTTACTACATAACTCGCGTTTGCTGGCGCAGTAAACTCAATGTAATTTATGTATGAATTCGAATTAGACTGAGCAATTAACTTACCAGTAGTATTATACAAGCTAACATACATAATATTAGTCATTAGTGTTGAATTAGGCACCACTAAGACCGTAACAATTTGATTTTGTGAGCTATTAATCGTATAACTGTTACTAGAATTTAATCCCAAGCTTCCCACCACCATAAATGAAGTGTCATTATCTGGCATTTGGGTGGCATAACTCTGAGCATAATTTTCATAAACATCAAAAGAACGACTGGTTGTAGCATTATATGGCACACTTACAGATCTAACCACTTGCGAGCTGGCATTAACAAATTGCCCCGTCGCTGGTAAACTGATTAAACCAGTTGCACCAATCGGACCTAATGGTCCTAACGGTCCAACCGCACCTAATGGACCAATTGGTCCTAAAATTGACCATAAGCCAAATGCACGGGTATTGGCATCAAATGAATTATTGGAAAATATCGTTCCAGAATAATAAGCTGATTCAGTATATGGCCCATTTTGTCCGAGCGGTCCATTAGCTGATAATGGCCCATTTATCGTTGGAAAGTAACTATTCCAGCTCAAACTCCCAGAAATCCATGCCGATGGATTCCACATATTCGTCCCCAGTGGTCCAAGCGCTCCAAGTGGTCCAAACGAACTAATTGGTCCCAAATACCCCAATGCCGATCCGGTTCCTAAATAAGTACTTAGATTAGCTGGTACCGCTGGATAAATGCCGCTCATATTACTAGGTTGTGCTGCAACGCTATTGGCGGTAATATATTGAGGAGTTGTTGTAGAATAATTACTACCCCAAACTAAAGCTTGATAATTAATTGCCAGCGTTGCATTCGTCTGAACGCCTGCCGAATTAACATAACTATAGGTTAAATTCAAGGTTCCAGATTGCGCTGCGCTAGTTGGTTGATAGACTAAATTAAGCGTACATGCGGTTTTAAAATTAGCGCAACTAAAGCTGCTCGGACCACTCCAACCAGGATTTTTAACACTTAATGAAGTTAAACCAGAATTAATTTGCAAATTACTTGCACTTTGATTATTATCTGGCGCAAAACTAACGCTTACCGCCTGAGTTAAACCAACTAATTCTTTAATTGCCGCGCTTGGCGTTACCGTAGCATTAACATTATTCGCGCTAGTTGCCGTATAATTTACACTAGTACTACCGCTTTGCTGAGTAGTAGAGGCAATAATATTAGATTGCGTTGTGGCTTTAAAATTACTTTCTTGCTGAGAATAAGAGTAATTAAGCGTTAACGCACCTTTATCTTTCAATTGTGTTGGTGCATGATTAAGCGTTAAACTACATGAATTAGTTGGGTTAAGTTGCACACACTTGAATTCACCGACAAGTTGCCAATCTGGATTAGCGGCAGCTAGCTCGTCTAAATTATCAAAATGAAAATTGCTTAAATTTTGCTTGGAGCTAATTGCTAGCGTTACTTCGCGACTTCCACCAACACTGGTATTTATTTCTTGCGTACCAAGCACTTGAAACTGTACATTTGATGTAGCCGTATTAGCTGGTGGTGTTGAGTTTCCAGAGTTGCATCCATTTAAGCTAATTAATACACCGACTATCAGCACAATATAACTTAACCGTTTAAACATTTTGTTCCTTTAAATATTAAATATATGTAATTTAAGCTAAAACCCAACTCAAATAGATTAAATCCAACGCTTTATCCTAAATTAGTCTTAAATAAAGTCATGATTTTAGCACACTATATTCAACTCTAACTACACTTGCCACTAAATTTACAACAAATTAACTAGGCAACTTATTTAATTCATTGCAGCGTAGTTATAGCAGTTCGAATCGGTTTAGGTTATAATAGCGGAAGAATACAATCTAGATGCAACAAGCTTAATCTTAATTAGAATTACACATGACTTCATTTTAATTAATGCTCGACACGAAAAGAGAAATTGCGTAAAATTTAGCGCGTGATGAACTAACACATTAACACAGACAAAAAAACAATATAGACAAACTAGTAATTAAACTTAGTTTTAGATAAGGGGAATAAAATGGGTAGCTTAAGCATTTGGCATTGGCTAATCGTATTGCTAATCATTGTAATGATTTTTGGCACCAGTAAATTAAAAAACATGGGCAAAGATGTTGGCGAAGCGGTGAAAAATTTCAAAGACGCAGTCAACACAGACGAACAGCAGCCCAAGAAACCAGAATAAAAAGTGTTTGGGATTAACCTAAGCGAGATAGTCTTAATTGTAGTAATCGCGCTCTTATTGTTTGGACCCGAGCAGTTACCTAGTATTGCTCGTAAAGCAGGCAAAGTTTTTGCAAGCTTACGCAATTTGCGGGCTAATCTTAGTTCACAATTCTACGAACAAATTGGACTTCAACAAATTAATCAGATTAAAGATGATTTGCAGCAAACTATGGCTCAATTAAAACAAAGCATCAGTCCAACAAGCTCTAATCAACCGCGCTTAACTAACTTTACTGAAGCAGAATTTAGCTCCCAAGAATTTCTGTTTCTCTATCAACCAGAATTAGACTTTGACTATCAACCTGAATTATTTGATGAAATTGACCAAACTCAATGAATCCACAGACTATTCAACAATTACTCGAATTACGTAAGCGACTAATTCTTTGTGTCGCAGGGTTTTTGATTATTTTCGTGGCACTATTTCCTTTTTCCAATCAAATCTACCAATTATTAGCCGTTCCTGCTAGCAAATATCTACCCAGCACAACACATTTAGTCGCTCTTGAAGTTACGGCACCGTTTTTTGTACCACTAAAATTAACTGCACTAGTTGCGTTTGTTTTAAACTTACCCAATCTGGTCTATCAAATCTGGCAATTTATTGCACCTGGACTCTATAAACCTGAACGTAAATTACTAATTAGCGTAATCATTAGCAGCTTTACCCTGTTTATCCTCGGAATTACCTTTTGCTACTTCGTGGTTTTACCTGCGCTATTTCATTTTATCAGCAATTTTATCGCACCGCAAATTACCCTCTTAACCGATATTGATAAGTATCTTAACTTGGTATTATCACTTTTTATGATTTTTGGCATCGCCTTCGAAACGCCTGTTTTAGTTTTTCTGTTAATTAGATTTGGTATTCTTAGTCTAGAAAAAGCCGCCAAAATTCGTAAGTATATTTTTGTCGGTTGTTTTATTGTTGCCGCAATCGTTACTCCACCAGACGTATTATCGCAAACTATGCTCGCCATTCCCTTGTATTTACTCTATGAACTTGGTTTACTTGCTGCCAAAATTTTGCAACGACCAGCAAAGCAGAATGTTTGATTGACGATACTTTGGCAGTAATTCATGTTAAAATTCAACCTCATTATATTTATCCTAAAATTGATTAATTAACTCAGAAATAAAATATGCGTAAAATAACCTCAATAGCCTTAAGTCTCTTATCAATTCAAATCTGTAACGCTCAATCCGCGCTGTTTGCCATCTTCGAATCGAATAACTCAAATACAAAGCCAGCAGAATCGCAAATCACATCTAATCCAACCGAGGATTTAACCGATCAAATAGTTGATAACTATACCTTACAAAATTCAACTAAGAGTTATAAATCAACTATCCCTAATTCAAAGCCACAATCCCTTGAGCAAATGCTAAAAATACAGCAGCAACAAACAACTGATTTAATCAGCGCAGCACAAGCTGCAACTAAAGCCGCCAGCCAGGCTTCAATTGCTGCAAATAATTTAGCTTTAAAAATCCAATTATTAATTCGCACCCAAGAATCAACTCAACAAATCCTTCAAAAAAAACTCAATTCAATGCCACAATAAACACTATTTGAGAATAAGCACAAATTAATCATCCTCTATTAAAGAAACATTTCAACTCGGCACAGATGGTTCAGCTTAACGCCTAGGCTCAACAAAACATAATCAGATTAAAGATTCTTATTAGATCACTCAATATTACTGCTATAATCTAGTTCAGTTATTTAAATCTAACTTTGGAGAAGGTTAAAGCATATGAGCGTCTTAATCGTAATTTTAGCATTAGTATTTTTAATGTTTGTGGCTTACCGTGGTTATAGTGTAATTTTATTTTCACCAATTGCGGCCTTACTTGCCGTATTTCTGACTGACCCACATCTAGTCGCACCAATGTTTTCGAATGTTTTCATGGTCAAAATGGTCGACTTCATCAAACTCTATTTCCCAGTTTTTATGTTGGGCGCTCTGTTTGGTAAAGTTATTGAGCTGTCAGGATTTTCCAAATCAATCGTTGCCGCAGTAATTAAACTAATTGGCAAAGAACGCGCAATTTTAGCGATTGTCTTAGTTTGTGCGGTCTTAACGTATGGTGGCGTTTCGTTATTTGTAGTGGTATTTGCGGTCTATCCATTTGCCGCTGAATTATTTCGGGCTGGAGACATCCCCAAACGCTTAATTCCTGGTACTATAGCGCTAGGAGCATTTACCTTTACGATGGATGCACTACCTGGTACACCCCAAATTCAAAATATTATCCCGAGCACTTTTTTTCAAACCAATACTTGGTCTGCGCCTATTTTAGGGATTGTCGGCAGTATTTTTATTTTAATTCTTGGCATGCTCTATCTAGAACGTTGCCGTAAAAAAGCCCAAGGCAATGGTGAAGGTTATGGTAAAAATTTAATCAATGAACCAGCCAATATCATTCATGATAAATTAGCCAATCCGCTAATTGCAATCTTGCCGTTATTTGTAGTCGGAGTATCTAATTTCATCTTTACACGGCTAATCCCGCTTAGCTATGGTAAAGAATTTACGTTCATGCTCTCAGGTAAACCTGTAGTAATTGAAATTGGTAAATTAACCGCAATTTGGGCAGTTGAAGCTGCACTAATTTTAGGAATATTATGTGTAATTCTGTTTGCCTTTAAACCTGTTATAAAAAACTTTGCCGAAGGCAGTAAAGCTGCAATTAGTGGTGCGCTCTTAGCCTCATTAAATACCGCATCCGAGTATGGTTTTGGAGGTGTAATTGCAGCAATGCCAGGATTTCTAGTGGTAGCCGCTGGCTTAGAGCACATTCCCAATCCTTTAGTTAATGAAGCTGTTTCAATTACGACACTTGCAGGAATTACTGGCTCGGCTTCAGGTGGTTTAAGCATTGCTCTTGCTGCCATGTCAAGTCACTTTATCGAAGTAGCCACGGCAATGAACATTCCATTGGATGTCTTTCATCGGATTGCCGCCATGGCATCAGGTGGAATGGATACACTACCTCATAATGGTGCGGTAATTACCGTCTTAGCCGTAACCGGTCTTAGTCACAAGCAGTCCTACAAAGATATCTTTGCGATTACCTGTATCAAAACTTTAGCCGTGTTCTTTGTGATTATTTTTTACTACACGACAGGTTTATATTAAACTTTGCAAATTATAACTAACACACTGCTCTTGATTATTTTGTGAGGTGGCGTGACAATTTTAATCACGTTACCTCAACTTTAAACGAGACTCCATAACTTTTACTTTTTAGACCTTGGATTAAATATGAATAACCTAGCACTTTTAATGCCACTTGCCGTAGTTGGTAGCTTAATTACCATCTGTTTAGTAGTTGTCTATACTAAATTACGCAATTTAAATCAGACTAATTTGCAAAATACACAACTCCAAAATGAGTATAACGAATTAAATGCGCTGCATGCAAAATTAGAATCTGATCAAACGCATACCAAACAAGAGTTAGTGCGAATTAATCAAGCATTCCTTGAGCAACACGCGCTGACTAAAGAATTTGAGCTAGAAAACAAACAGCTTCAACGTAACAACTTGGAATTAAGTTCAGCAAAAAGTCGTCTAGAGGTTGAGAATGAACACCTTAAATTAGCCTATCAACAACTAGAAAAGCTGTTAGTCGAGTTAAAAATTCAAATGAATAGCGAATTTAGCAACCTAAAAAATCTAGCCATTAATGAACTAAAAGAACGTGCGGATAATTCGCTCCGTGATATAAGCAAAGAAAACGTGGTTCTGCCATTGCAAGAGTATCTTAAAGATTTGCAACTTAAAATCAATGAGTTAACCATGGAAACTAAAGTTATCAACCGCAATTCGGCAGATCTGAACTTACAAGCCCAAAATCTATCTTTAGCCTTAACTAAAGATAGCAAGAAAAAAGGCGAATTTGGCGAAATGATTTTAGCCAATATTTTGGAAAGCGTTGGATTGCAACAACATGTTAGTTATACCGAGCAAGCTCAAATCACACTGAATGACAAACGGTTAATTCCTGATGTAATTATAAATTTGCCACATAATCGTGCGGTGGTGGTTGATAGCAAGAATATTATTCAACGCTATTATGAAAGCATTGTTAATCAGGAAGATAAAAGCAAAGCAATTCTAGATGCGATCAAATTAACCATTAAAAGCCTCAGCAATAAAGACTACCTTCAAGCCGTAGAACAAGCGATTGGTAAAGCAGTTTTTGATTATGCAATTATGTTCATTCCCAATGAAGGCTTATTTAGCTTAATAATTGAGGAAGATCAAAAATTAAGCGGCGCGCTTCTTCGCGATGCCTATAAACAACGAATTTTTATAGCTGGTCCATCCACGCTATTAGTTTTATTAGGCATGATTGAACGCGCTTGGGAAACTTATCAAGTCGAAGAGCGTGCCGAAGAAATTATTCGTCTAGCCGTAGAGTTAACCGATAAATTTAAAATTAGTTTACAAAAAATCGCTGATTTAGGCAATACGATTCGTCAAACTGGCGTTAAATATGACGAAGTAATTAAATCATTAGATAATGGTACAGCGGGTAGCGCAATTGCCAAATTAGATAAATTAGCCCTACTTTCAGGTGAAAAACGTCAGCTCGCTCGAATTGTAGAAGTTGGTCAAATTACAACTCGACTACCGAGTAGCGCTCGTGATGAAGAATGTAGTGGTGTAAGCAAAGGTTCTCGTTCAACTAATTACAGCCACGAAGATTAAATGAAGAGTTCAGTATTGATCAGATTTGTTACCCAGACCATCAATGAATAAAGCCAGTCTTTTATGGCTTATAGGTTTATAATTTTAGTAAAATCCGAAATACTTAAAAATAGGCTTGACTTGTGATAATATCTAATTGTTATTTTAAATTTAAGTAGATTTAATCCATTTTAGGAGCAATATAATGTTTGATGATCTAACCGAAATTGAACTAGCCAAACTCAAATCAGTACTTGAAAAAAGCTATGATATCCAAAGTGATTTTCTCTCAAAAAACTTTGAGGAAAGTCGCTTACATGCATTAGCCAAATTAAATCATTTGGATTATCATCAAGATACTCGAGAAATACACGAAAAAGTTGGCGAACAAACCCCGCGTAAACAATTTCGCCTACACGACAACTTCATTCGCGGCAGTAAACGCTAATTAATTTAGTATTGTAAAGCGCTAAGAAGCCTAATAAACTACAAGCCGCCAGATGGAGATTACCCACTAGCGGCTTTTAACTAATTCAAACCTTGCTTAACTAACTGAATTGATGCTCAAATCTAACGATTTGTTCAAGACATTTAGTTACGCAAGCGAAGTTAAACTAGAGCATAAATTATTTTAGATTATAAAAGGCTTTTAAACCTGGATAAATTGCGTTTTCACCTAAAATTTCTTCAATACGCAGTAATTGATTATATTTTGCAATCCGATCAGAACGCGATAATGAACCAGTTTTAATCTGTCCACAATTTAAACCAACCGCCAAATCAGCAATCACAGCATCTTCAGTTTCACCCGAACGATGTGACATAACTGTCGTATAATTAGCCGTTTTAGCCATTTCTACCGCTTCAATAGTTTCAGTTAACGTACCAATTTGATTAATTTTAACCAATAATGAATTAGCTAAACCTCTTTCAATACCATTGGCTAAAATTTTTGGATTAGTTACAAATAAATCATCGCCAACAATTTGAATACGTTTACCTAAGCGTTCAGTTAATAGCTTCCAACCTTCCCAATCTTGCTCGGCCATACCATCTTCAATTGAAATAATTGGGTAAGTATTTACTAAATTTTCTAAGTAATCAACCATTTGTGCTGGAGTTAGATGTAAATCTTCAGCCGTTAAATGATATTGACCATCTTTAAAAAATTCTGAAGCCGCACAATCCATTGCAATCACAATGTCTTTACCAGCAACGTAACCAGCTGCAGCAATGGCTTCCAAGATAATTTTAATCGCTTCTTCATTAGTGTTTAAACTTGGTGCAAAACCACCCTCATCACCGACCGAAGTTGGATAGCCACGTGAATTACAGATTTTTTTCAGGGCTTGAAAAACTTCTGAACCATATCGTAATGCTTCTTTGAATGATGGTGCACCAACAGGCATAATCATAAACTCTTGAATATCAAGGTTATTATTCGCATGTTCACCACCGTTAACTACATTCATCATTGGTACTGGCAATATCTTCTTACCCACTCCACCAACATATTTAAATAACGGCACACCTAGTTCATCGGCAGCAGCACGTGCAACTGCGATGGATACCGCTAAAGTTGCGTTGGCACCTAAATTAGATTTATATTCAGTACCATCCAAAGCAACTAATAAATTATCAATTGCAGTTTGATCTAATGCGTCCAAACCTAGTACAGCTTCCGTAATTGGACCATTAATGTTTTCAATCGCTTTTAAAACACCTTTACCATTGTAACGTGCTTTATCACCATCACGCAATTCAAGTGCTTCACGTGAACCTGTTGAGGCACCACTTGGCACCGCCGCACGCCCAAAAGCTCCCGAATCTAAGACAACATCAACTTCAACAGTCGGAAAACCTCGTGAATCTAAAATTTCACGAGCAATAATATCAACAATAGCAGACATAGAATTTCCTTTAAAAATTAAAATTGGAATAATCAGGGTAAATTATACCCTACTAATTAGGTAGGATTAATATTTTTTAACTAATTTATCAATTGCCATAATTTCACTTAAGAAATCTTCAATTTGATACATTGGAAATGAGTTTGGACCATCGGATTTAGCTTCATCTGGGCGTGGATGAGTTTCCATGAACATACCACTAATTCCAACTGCTACCGCAGCACGTGCTAACACTGGGACAAATTCACGCCGCCCACCAGAGCTATTACCTTGTCCACCTGGTAATTGAACCGAATGAGTTGCATCAAATACCACTGGACAATTGGTTTCACGCATAACTACCAATGAAGTCATATCCGAAATTAAATTATTATAACCAAAGCTAACCCCGCGTTCACAGGCCATAATCAGACCATGCCCTTCCACATTTTTAGCTTTTTCAGTAACATTTTTCATATCCCACGGTGCTAAAAATTGTCCCTTTTTGATATTTATCGGTTTACCAGTTTTGGCAACCGCCTTAATAAAATCAGTTTGGCGACATAGAAAAGCTGGAGTTTGCAAAATATCAACCACCGAGGCAACTTGATCAATTTGTTCAACATCATGAATATCAGTAACCAATGGTAAACCCAGCTGGCGCTTAACTTCTGACATAATTCTTAGACCTTCATCAATTCCAGGACCACGGAAAGTAGTCCCTGAACTACGATTGGCTTTATCAAAACTTGATTTATAGATGAAATTAATTCCAAGTTTGCTCGTAACTTCTTTTAAATAGCCAGCGGTATCTATTGCCAACTGTTCCGATTCAATTACGCAAGGACCCGCCATTAAAAATAATGGTTGATCAAGTCCTACTGCAAAATCTAATAATTTCCACGATGGATTACTCATGAGGTTCTCTTTCTATGTTAAATATTGCTAAATTCTAACTTAAACTGATTAATTAACTTCGGCAAATTTTTTGCGTTGAATTAATGCCGCTTTAACAAACGCGCTAAATAATGGATGACCATGACGTGGATTAGAAGTAAATTCTGGATGGAATTGACAACCAAAGAACCATGGATGATTTGGCAATTCAATCGTTTCAACTAATTTTTCACGCCCAACTGACGTTCCGCTAATATTTAGTCCAGCATTAATTAAGTCGCCAATTAAACTATTATTAACTTCATAGCGATGACGATGGCGCTCGTGAATTGCTGGAGATCCATAAATTTGGTGCGCTAAAGTATTTTCTACTAATTCGCAATCTTGTGCGCCTAAGCGCATAGTGCCACCCATATCGGTATTTTCATCGCGTGTTTCAAGACTACCACTTTTATCGTCCCATTCTTCAATCATACCAATAACTGGATAACTTGAATTTGAATTAAACTCAGTAGAGTTTGCATCGGTATGACCGCAGACATTGCGTGCATATTCAACTACCGCTAATTGCATACCCAAACAAATTCCTAAAAATGGAATATTGTTATTACGCGCAAATTCAATCGCCTTGATTTTACCCTCAACACCACGATTACCAAAACCACCTGGTACCAAAATCGCATCCACGCTTTGAATAGCACTAAGATTTCCTGCGGTTAAGGTTTCTGCATCAACATAAACAATATTAACTTTAGTTTTGGTATGAATGCCAGCATGAATTAGCGCTTCATTCAATGATTTATATGATTCGGTTAAATCAACATATTTACCAACCATCGCAATATCCACAATTTGTAATGGATGATCTAAATTATTCACAATTTTATCCCACAAGCTAAAATCAGCGGGTGGTACGGCTAATTGTAGTTTTTCACACACAATATCATCAATCTCTTGATTATGTAACATGCGTGGCACTTTATAGATACTGCTTGAGTCATAGCAACCAATTACGGCGCGCTCGTCAACATTGCAAAATAGCGCAATTTTTTTCTTTTCTTCAAGAGGTAATTCACGATCCATGCGGCAAATTAAAATATCGGGTTGAATTCCCATTTGTAACATATCTTTTACCGAATGTTGCGTTGGTTTAGTTTTTAATTCGCCAGCACTAGCAATATAAGGCACTAAAGTTAAATGCATAAATAAGGTATTCGCACGCCCAAATTCTTGACGCATTTGACGAATTGCTTCCAAAAAGGGCTGTGACTCAATATCACCAACCGTACCGCCAATTTCAACCATAGCGACGTCAAAACCAGCGGCGCCTTCAATGATACGTTCTTTAATTTCATTGGTGATATGTGGAATAACCTGTACCGTTTTACCTAAATATTCACCACGGCGTTCTTTGCGAATTACTGCTTCATAAACTTGACCCGAAGTAAAATTATTTTTTTGTTTCATTTTTGCCGAAATAAAGCGTTCGTAATGCCCCAAATCTAGATCTGTCTCAGCGCCATCTTCGGTTACAAATACTTCACCATGTTGCATCGGGCTCATGGTACCAGGATCAACATTTAAATATGGATCCAATTTAATCATAGTTACCGATAAACCACGTGATTCTAAAATTGACGCTGTCGAGGCAGCCGCAATTCCTTTGCCTAATGATGAAACGACTCCACCAGTAATAAATATATATTTAGTCACTCTATAACCTCTATCTATAACAAAATAATTAATTAACTAAGTTATCTAAATTTCAAATTATAATCTATTGCAATGAGTTTTGTATTAACTATGCATTTAAAATTCAATAATTTGACTTAACTAAAAAAAATGAGGGGCGTTTAGACCCCCCGAGCCATATTTAGGCACGTTCCATGTATTCACCTGTGTCGGTGTTTACTTTAATCTTCTCACCCTTTTCAACAAATGGTGGCACTAACACGCTAATTCCAGTTTCTAAAGTAGCTGGTTTAAAGGAGGTAGTTACCGTTGAACCTTTAATTGAAGGATCACACTCAGTTACTTCAAGGATTACGGTTTGCGGTAATTCAAGACCAATTGGACGATCATTGTGAAAGTAAATTTGCACTTCACTATTTGGCAAAATATAACCCGATTGCCCTTCCAGAAAATCAGCAGAAATATTCATTTGCTCAAAATTTGCCGTATCCATAAAGACATATGATTCACCATCGTTATAGAGATAATCCATATTCCGTGATTCAACGTTAGCACGTTCGACTTTTTCATCACTAACGAAGCGTTGGTTAACTTTAGTTCCACGTTCAACATCTTTCATTTCCACTTGCATATATGCGCCACCACGCCCACCTACGTGTACATGATAACATTTGTGCACTTTCCACAAGTGTTTGTCCCATTCCAATAAATATCCAACTCGAATTTCCGTCGCTAATATTTTTGACATCATGGTCCTTAAAATAATGGTGTAACCCCAATATTGTAGCATAATTGAGAATTACATTTATGCCAAGTAGTAAATTAATCAGCATCAACTATCCTCAAAATAATTCGTAAAATTCAATTTAAATTCCTAAAATAAACAACGGTTAAATGAGCTATTCATTTGTAATATACGCTTAGAATTGCTAAACTAAATTTGATTGGGTGTTCAAATGGTTGTTTAACTTGCACATAATAGTTATTATGGTTTACTACAATAATTGGAATAAGAAAGTATAATAACGGGGATACATATTAAATATTAGTGGCTAGATGTCAAGATGAAAGGTTAATTTATGATAGATGTTTATTGCGTATCTATTAAATGGGGGATGAAATTATAAAGTATAATAATATCAAACTTAGTGTGGTAATGCCAATTTATCAAACTGATGAAATTTATTTACGCGAGGCTATTGAGAGTGTTCTGCAACAAACTTATTCAGATTTTGAATTTTTAATTGTCAATGATAGCCCACAAGATAATTCGAGGTTACAGCAAATTGCTGCCAGTTATAATGATGAGCGGATTATTTGGATAGCGTGCCAGGTAAATAGTGGTATCGCTATTGCGTCAAACATTGGAATTGACCGCGCACAAGGCTCATTTATCGCGATGATGGATCATGATGATATTTGTATGCCAACGCGATTTGAACAGCAAGTTAAATTTTTAAAGGCTAACCCAGAAATTGGTTTTGTTGGCGGACAAGCTGAGGCATTTTATCCAGACCAAAGTAGCGTGAGATTAAATTATGCCATTTCATTGTCAAATGATGAATTACAGCAAAGCTTTTTTAACGGAGTGCCATTTCTCAATCCGAGTGTAATGTTTCGTAGGTCAGCATTGAAGAGCCTAAGGTATAACTCATACTATAAAATATGCACTGATTATGATCTCTTTGCTCGACTTGTTTTTGTGCAAAACATCATGGCGACTAATTTACCAGAAGTTCTTCTACGTTATCGATTTCATGATGCCAATACATCATTAAAGCAATGCTTACTCGCAGAGCAAGAAACCAATGAAATTCAAGACTGGATTTTACAAAATGATAGCTCACTGAATAAGTATCTTTTATAATCCATGCAAAATGGTGTAAAATTATTACCTTTAATAAAGCCAAAGTAACCTAGGCAATCAAAGTACATCATGTGTGTGTTAAATTTTTGTAGCTTCGTTGAACTAAAATTTCATGATATATCGAATAAGAACGTGTGTTGCATTTACAAGAATGTGCGTTTAGATGTATCATACCTTGATGCTATAGTATAAAATTAATTGGATACAATCAAATAAAATATTCTTAATGATAAAAAGGAAACCAATATGAAAGAAAAAGCAGTAGATCTTCGTCAAGGTTGGATTATTCAGCATGACGGTCGTCAATTTGTGGTATTAAGTACACGTACAGTTAAATCAGGAACTGGTGGCGGTGCATTTATACAAACTGAAATGAGAAATATTCAAACTGGTTCAAAAGCTCAAACTGCATTTAGATCAACAGATACAATCGAGCGTTTATCAACAGAAGAGTTGGAATGCACTTTCTTGTATAAAGAAGGTGAAGACTATGTGTTTATGAATATGGAAGATTACAGCCAAATTACAGTTAGTCCAGATACAATTGGCGATGATGTTGTCTTTTTATCTGATGGTATCAATGTAAGACTTAAATTAGTTGATGGAAATGTTATGGCCGTTGACTTCCCTACCACAATTGTGTGTACTATTGTAGAAACTGACCCTCAAATCAAAGGGGCTACAGCTACAGCAATGGATAAGCCAGCCATACTAGATATTGGTATTCGTGTGATTGTACCTTCTTTTGTGAATCTTGGCGAAAAAATTGTTCTGAAAACTGCAACTAGAGAATACTCAGAGCGTTATAAAGAAGGAAAATAATTAACTCTATACAAGTTAATCTTTAACCTGACCTAGTAGATGGCAGCTTTGATTGGATATATAATCTTCTCGAAGCTGCCAAATTTATTTGTACTGAATAAATCTCAGCACCACATTTACTCACCAAATAGTGCATCTTAATTGCTTAATTGATTTGCTCAGAGACTGCAGGCAACTCATCCAGCGACAATTGCAAAACAAACAACTCTAATTCCTTGGCACTAAATTTATATTCCGCATTGCAGTAATCACAATCAACGCTAATATTGCCCTGTTCCAAAATCATGGCTTTTAATTCATCACTACCTAGGCTACGTAAAACCTCAGCGACCCGTTGATGGCTACAACTACACGCAAACTCAACTGGGTGCGCTGGTAACAGCACCACATTATCTTCATTAAATAATTTAACTAACAACTGCTCCAATTCATCATGAGCTAATTCAGTATGCGTCAACGTGTTTGCTAACATAAACACCCGTTCAATTTCATCATTAAAATGATTATGCGTATCGGGTAATTGTTGTAACATAAAACCGACTACTCGTTCAGGCGTATAGCTAAGCAAGAACCAGCTTTTTAGCTGCTCGGATTGAAGCATATAATTATTTAAAATATCGCCAATATTATTGCCGTTAAATGCGATAATGCTTTGATATAATTGTCCATCGGCTTTCGAGTCAATGCTAACGACTAAATGCCCATCTTTAAGATAATCTGCATACTCAACTAAAGTTTCGCTCTGTGCTACAAATTTGGCCGTTGCGCGCACTAAGCCATCATGACTACATTCACTAACCACCAATTTAAAGGCTGGATTATCTTGAATTTGGCAAATTACCTTACCGTTGAGTTTCAGATTATTGGTCAATAAAACATTGGCCGCCAATAGCTCACCTAACAGTTGTTGTAAACCCTCAGGATATTGGCGTTGCGCAGCAATAACTTGCCAACAGTCATCCAAGACCACCAAAGAACCTTTAATTGGTAATTCATCAAAAATAAACTTTTGAATATAACTCGTTTTCATTAAATCTAAATATTCCTAAAAATAAAACCCACCAAACAGTGGGTTAAAATACATTACTCAGCTAAGATGGCATTAGTATAAACATCTTGGACATCATCCAGCGACTCCAAGGCATCTAATAAGCGCTGCATTTTTTCACTGTCTTCACTATTTAACTCAGTTTCAATATTTGGCTTCATAATAACTTCGGCAAATTCAGCGCTAAAGCCCTTTGCATCCAAGCCAGATTTAACGGCAATAAATTCACCAGGCGAGGTTATCACTTCAAAACTACCATCTTCATGAGTAATTACATCTTCAGCACCCGCTTCAAGCGCGGCTTCAATTAAAGCATCTTCGTTGATCTCAGGTCCAAATAACATTTGACCACAGTGTTGAAATTGAAATGAAACACAGCCATCGGTACCCATTTGACCATTATATTTACTAAAAGCATGACGAACTTCGGCCACCGTACGTGTATTATTATCGGTTAAACAATCCACAATAATCCCCGCACCAGCCGTCCCATAACCCTCAAAGCGTAGTTCAACATAATCTACCCCCTCAAGCTCACCAGTACCACGTTTAATAGCACGTTCAACGTTATCTTTAGGAATGTTATTATCACGGGCTTTTTCAACTGCTAAGCGCAAACGAGGATTTGACTCTAAGTCTCCACCACCCATTTTTGCCGCAATGGCGATTTCTTTCACCAAGCGTGTTGTAATTTTACTTTTCTTCGCATCTGCCGCACCTTTACGATGTTTAATGTTTGCCCACTTACTATGTCCAGCCATGATATACCTCTATAAAAATATTTTGCCATTATTTTAGCATAAATACACAATCTTATTAACCAGATAATTTATTTATCGGTATAATCATCGCTTAATGACAATCGACCATTTTGGCGATAAGTCAAAAATAGTGACTTTATTATTCTTTTAACTTTGCACATAAGGACTTGATTAATGCTACAAGTACCCACCACTCATCAGATGATTAAATCAATTAATGGTGATTCGCTATGACGGCGCGTAACACCAAATTATTTACCCTAACCCTACTTTGCCTAGGCTATTTCATTGATTTCTATGACTTAACTATCATGGGAGTCAGTTACAGTGAATTAATCCAACAACAATTTCAAATCCACTCAACCACTCAAATCCAGCAAACCTATCTCATGATTAGCAATTTTCAAACTGCAGGAATCTTTATTGGCGCCGTGCTCTTTGGTATCCTTGGCGATAAAATTGGGCGCGCTTCCGCAATTAAATATAGCATCCTACTCTACTCCGTTGCAACGATTAGCGCCGTATTCACACACTCGCTGCCTGTATTTATTACTCTACGCATGCTGGCATACATTGGTTTAGCCACAGAATTTGCGACCTCAACGGTTTTAATAATTGAGTTATTTCCAGTAAAATCAGCGGCATGGGGCACGGCATTCTTATATTGCTTCGGTGTCTTAGGTGGTATCTGTGCAACCTTAATTGGCTTTATTTCATGGCAAGTAATGTTCTTAGCGGGCGGTGTGGCCGGATTTATTTTATTTTTAGCACGCAGTAAAATCAGTGAATCCACAGAATTTTTAGATGCTCAATTGGAACATCAACATCAGTTAGGTAGCCTACGCCTACTTTTAAGTAGTCCCAAGTATTTAGCGCTTTTATTACGTTATTTCCTCATGAACAGCCCGTATTACATAATGATTACCATGATGTTCATTTTCCCAAATTATATTATTCAACACTATAGTTTAGCCCATGCAACCAAATTATTATTACTGGGCTTTTTTAGCGGCAATATAATTAGTAGTCTATTAAGTGCCGTGTATAAGCAATATTTCAGCAATGATAAACCATTTATGATTTTTATTCTGATGCTTTTTATCAGCTTAATGTTAAGTTATAACCTAATTTCAGAATCTTCACTGTTCATTTTTAGCCTTGGTCTTGGCATCATAGGCGGTGGTTATCCAATTTTATTATCCCAACAAGCCGCACGTGAGTTTCCAACCTATATTCGGAGCATTGCGAGTAACACACTTTTTGGCTTAGGGCGCGCATCCAGCATCATGTTTAATTTATTAATTATCCGCTGGTTAGTTACACCTACAACGTTTGTTAATAAAAGCCATATCATTGCTACGATAATCTTTAGTGTGGCGCTATTGAGTATCTTAACTCATAAAGTAAAGATTAAAAGCGTTATCCATAATACATCAGATAACAGGCCTAGTTAAGCCAGCAAAAAGATTAATTAGGATTAAATATCACATTGCTATTATTAAGATATTCTATTTATCAGCGAGTTAAATTGAACATTAACTCGCGAAACAAAAAACTTTAGAACAAAATTTAAACAAATCAGCAATAATTGTATCATGTGCCATCTTCAACTAACACGAATTCAAACACATCAGAGCTGAATTAATTAGCAAACACTTTAGATTGATCATCACTAAAAATCGAGTAATTATAATTACTCTCTTACAATGGTATTTTTATACCAAAATTAAGCTTATGCTAAAATTCTTACTCATCTAATTAGCTGAGAAAGTTTACCATGCAACAAAAAATCTCCGAACAAGATAAGCTGATTTGCTTAAGCGATCAGACTCACCCATTTTCCGCAATTAATCCGCCAATTTGTCAAACTTCAATTTTTAGTTTTGCCACAATTGAGGACTATATCGCCTATAAAGATAAACAAAATCAAGCTTATTGTTATACCCGTGGCAATAATCCAACTTGCCAAATTCTCGAACACAAGCTAGCAGCATTAGATCAAGGTGAGCAATGCCGCGTTTTCTCATCTGGAATGGGAGCCATTGCGGCAAGTTTATTTTCAATCCTAAAAGCTGGCGATCATGTGGTGGTACTCAATACCGTTTATGGTCCGGCTTTAGACTATTTAAAATTCATGGCTAAATATGGAATTAGTTTTGAAGTCATGCATGCTTTGGATATTAACGAATTAAGTCACTCGATTGCAAAAAATACTCGATTAATTTATACCGAATCGCCCGCCACAATGACCTTTGAAATGCTGGATTTATGTGCACTCGCCAAATTTGCCAAGTCACGGGGCATTTTAACTATGATCGACAATACCTGTTTAAGCCCGTTATTGCAAAAGCCATTAACGTTAGGCATTGATATTGCAGTTTACTCGCTATCTAAATATACTGGCGGACATAGTGATGTTATTGCGGGAGCCGTAGTTTCATCGCAGCAATTAATGGGTGTAATTGACAAATATGGTTATAAATTATCGGGCGCGGTTTTAAGCCCGCATGATGCATTTTTACTTTTACGGGGCTTACGCACGCTACCAATCCGCTTGGAGTCATTAGCCGTAACCACAACTCAAGTAATTAAGTATCTCGTGCAACATCCTCAAATTAAAGCCGTTTATCATCCCTTAACTTATACCAGTGCGCAACAAGCGCTTTATTTACAGCAAGCTAGCGGTTTTGGTGGTTTATTCTCCATTCAACTAACGACCAATAAAACCTCCGAAATTCGCCAATTCATCAATAGCCTAAAAACTTTTCATATTGCGGTTAGCTGGGGCGGCTTTGAAAGCCTCGTCATGGTACAAAATATTAATGAATTACGTCAGGATACAAGTGAGAAGGTAGTAATTCGTCTGTCACTGGGTTTACTTGATGCAAGTAGCATTATTCATGATCTCGAACAAGCTTTACATTCGATTGGAGCATGTCATGCGTAAATTTATTTCAATGGATTTTTTCCAAAATTTGGGTAAAGCCTTCATGTTACCCGTTGCCCTACTCTCTGCACTTGGCATGTTATTGGGGATTGGTTCGGCCTTAAGTACTCCCCAATTATTAGAACTACTACCGTGGTTAAAAAATCCCTTAATTGTCTTCCTTGCGCGCTATATGAGTACAATTGGTGCTTTTGGTTTTCAAAATTTACCAACTTTATTTGCCATTGCAATTCCAATTGCATTAGTCAAAACCGAAAAAGGGGTGGCTGGCTTTGCTGGTTTTGTTGGTTTCTATATCATGCACAGCGCGGCAAATTTTATGCTAATCGACCTGAATTTACTCGCGGCGAGTCAAGATTTAGTCAGTCATGGGCAAACTATGATTTTTGGTATCCAAAGTATTGACATGGGCGTACTTGGTGGGATTATCTCGGGGATAATCGTTGCAAAACTGCATCAACGGTTTTATAATATTCAATTACCTGATGCCTTATCCTTCTTTTCTGGTGCGCGTTTTGTACCCATCATTACCACCGTGGTAATGAGTTTAGTCGGCTTAGTCTTGCCTTTAACTTGGCCATGGGTCGCAGGGTTAATTAATAGTGCAGGACACTCGCTGGTCTCAACGGGGATTTTCGCACCGTTTTTCTTTGGTATGGGCGAACGGTTATTACTGCCATTTGGTCTGCACCATATTTTGGTCGCTTTAATTCGCTTCACTCCAGCTGGTGGTGAAATGTTAGTTAATGGACATATGGTATATGGAGCGTTAAACATCTTCTACGCTCAATTAGCCGATCCATTAACCCAAAATTTCAATGGACAAGCCACGCAATTTTTATCGCAAGGTAAAATGCCCACCTTTTTATTTGGGCTACCTGGCGCAGCACTAGCCATCTATCATTGCGCAAAACCCGAAAATCGACCACAAATTAAAGGGGTTTTAATTAGTGGCGTAATTGCCTGCGTAATTGCAGGGATAACCGAACCATTAGAGTTTTTATTTCTGTTTACCGCACCGTATTTATATTTAATTCATGCCCTTTATACTGGATTAGGCTTCATGTTGGTTGCGATGCTGCATGTAACCATTGGTAATACCGACGGTAATTTAATTGATTTATTGGTGTTTGGGATTTTACAAGGCAATAAAACCAAATGGTATTTAATTTTACCAGTTGGTTTGGTTTGGTTCAGTTTATACTATTTTACGTTTAAATTAGTAATTCTCAAATTTAACTTACACACTCCAGGGCGTCAAGAAAGCGATGCTAACTCTACTGAAAGCAATAAAATCATTCTCAGCAAGAATGATCGTGCACAAGCGATTCTGGCTGCGCTAGGTGGACGTGAAAATATTTTATCTTTAGATAATTGCATCACGCGCTTGAGAATTGTTGTCAAAGACATGAGTCTAATTGATGAAGCCAAAATTAAAGTAACTGGTTCACTTGGAATTATAAAACTGGATGCGGCAAATTTACAAATCGTCTATGGAGTTCAAGTTCATCTAATTAAAGCTGAAGTTGAAAAGCTGTTATAAGTCGGTGAACTAGATCGTTTTTATTTGAAAATGCCCGATTAAACTACTTTATCGGGCATAAAACTAAACCAGAGCTGAATTAATTATTCGAAGACGCTATCATCAAAACCAATTAACCACGTGGCAATAAATCCACCAATATAAGCAATTAAAATTGCCGCCAAGTACATTAGCATACCGTTATGAATTAAAAGCGTTAATGGTAAACCAGAAATGCCCAAACCTGTCGCCCCAAGCTTGAAGGTTGCCACAAAAGCGCCCCCTAAACCACCACCAATACACGCCGCAATAAAAGGACGAAATAACGGTAAGGTTACGCCATAAATTAAAGGTTCGCCAACGCCAAGAAAGCCAACCACAATTCCTGATTTAATAATGTGCTTTAGTTTTTCATTTTTGGTTTTCATCCACACCGCCAAAGCCGCGCCAACTTGCCCAGCACCTGCCATTGCCAAAATTGGCAACAACACCGTTGAACCAGTTGTCTTAATTAATTCCGCATGAATTGGTGTTAAGCCCTGATGTAAACCAGTCATCACCAACGGCAAAAACGCAGCGCTTAAAATAAAGCCAACCACAGGTCCACCATGATCAACGGCTAATTTTGAACCATTGGTAATTGCATCTGAAATTATGCCACCAATTGGTTGTAGGATAAAGATTGCTAAAAATCCAGAAATTAATAACACCAAGGTTGGTGTCACGAATAAATCCAACGACACAGGAATTATTTTACGCAGACGCTTTTCTAACCATGCGGCAAAAATACACACAAACAAAACCGCGATAATCCCGCCACGTCCAGGCACCGCATGTTCACCAAAAATAGTTAATTTAGCTAAATCAGGCATGGTTAAAACCGCCGCCAAAACCCCACCTAAAATTGGCGTGCCACCAAATTCTTTCGAAGCATTTAAACCCGCAAATAAAGCCAAACCAAAAGTAATTCCGCCACCAAGTAATTTTAAAATAATTCCAATCGTGCTTTGGTCAAACGCTACCCCACCAAGCATTTCAGGGGTTAAAGTTTTAGCCAGAATATTGACAATTCCCAAAATTAAACCACAACCAATAAAGGCAGGAATCATCGGAATAAAAATATTCGCCAATTTTTTCAAGAAAAGTTTAAATGGCGTGGCATTCTTTTGTTTTAATTGCTCTTTTATATCTTTAGATGAAGTTTCACTCTTTTGCGAGCCAGCTGCAATTGAGGTGCTAGTTGTCATCTCAGCATTAAACAATAACATAAATTGTTCATAGACCTGATTTACCTTACCTGGTCCAATTATAATTTGAATCTGATCTGGCGTATCAACTACCCCTAAAACGCCAGTGATGGCTTTTAATTTAGCCAAATCAAATTTACGCTTATCGTTTATCGTTACTCGTAAACGTGTCATACAGGTTGCAACCGCTGTAATTCCACACGGTGCGAGCTCCGTATAAATTTGTTGTGCAATTAGTGATGGATTAAAGCTCATGAGAAAGATCCTTATTTAGTGGTTGAAAAAGATTGTGTTTCAGGTAAGGCTTGGTAAATTAAATCAATAATCGGAGCATATTTGCCTGTTGCAAACCCATCACCAGCAAATTGTCCATTGCGATAAGGGCTATGTTTTTTATTTGTCAAAAGTACGATAATTAAGTTATATTTCGGATCAATCAGCGTAACCGTTCCCGTCCAACCAGTATGTCCATAGGCTAAATTACTCGCATAATGCCCAAATGGCGCATAACTATGCTTAGCACCTACTCGCCGCCAGCCTAGACCATAACTATCATCGCTACTCAACGGCGCAATGAATTGCGACTCAACCGCAGATTTCCAATAGGTTTTACCTGCATAACTACCATTATTTAAGGCTAATTGAGTTAATACCGCCATATCACCAAGATTGGAAAATAATCCCGCATGCCCAGATATACCACCCATTGAATAAAAAGCTTTTTCATCATGTACTTGGCATTGCAGGGGTTTAGTGCGAATATTTGGAAAATTAACCGTGCCACCACGGGTATTTCCCATAACTTCGGTTGCGGCACAATCTGCTGCTTCATAGCCATGCTTCAGCGGATTAAACCAGGTTGATTTTAAATTCAAGGGTTGATAAAGGTTTTTTTCTACATAGTTATCCAAGCTAAATCCGCTAATCTTCTCAACAATCAAACCTAATAACATAAAATCTACATCACTGTAATTGGGCTTACCACCACGAACATCAGCAAATGGCAACTTGGTGTAGAGAATTGATTCCGTCATGTTGCGATTTTGTGAATATAAACCCGCACCATAATGCGCAACAGAGGAAGGATTAAAAAACTGTGGATCAGGCATATAACCAGCGCTATGTGTCAATAAATCGCGCACCGTACGGGTTTCACGACACTGATCATTTAAATCACAGCCAGTATATTCTGGAATATATACATGAATTGGTTTATCCAGATTCAGCTTGCCCTCTGAGACTAACTGCATAATTGCAAAATTAGTTGCATACATTTTGGTATTTGAAGCTAAGTCAAATAAACTACTGCAACTAAGCAAACGTGGTTTAGCTAAAGGTTGCAAGCTCTGCGGGTCAAATTTTAGGCTATAACCATAGACGGTTTGTTTAACAACTTTGCCATCTTTAATAATCAATAATCCAGCACCTGGAAATCCATTCTGAATGTCTTGATTAATTTGTTTATCAACTAAGGCTAATTTAGCTGAATCAAAACCATTTGCTGCTGGAGTTCCTGTAGTTAAACTCGATTCATGCATATTCGGAAAGTAATTACATTCAGTTTGGGCGAAAGAGACGGCTGGTATTAATCCCATTATTAAAATTTTTAAACCTCGAGAACCATACATATGAATTACTCACAAAAAATTAGAGCCCTTAATAGATTAAGAACTCTTATACTTCAATAAAATAAAATTATTACAATTATATTTTAGCCAACAATAATTTGTCATTAACTGCTTAGACTAACTAACAAATTCCAAAAATTGGCGCATGGTTGGCAAGGATTTAATCGCACCATAACTAGTACAGCTAAAAGCACCAATTAAATTGGCAAAGGCGACAAACGCATCCCAGTTGGGTTCTGGATGTTGTGCAATTTTAAAAAGTAAACCACCCATAAAGGCATCGCCAGCACCAGTACTATCGACTTGTTGCACTTTACGCGATGGAATAACCCGCGTGCCATCGGCATTAGCTAATAGAGTACCTTTTTCACCCATGGTAATCACTACAGTTTTGGCACCAACGTGACGTAAATATGCTGCGGCCAAACTTAGATCATCTTCACCGCTAATTAATTGTGCTTCAATTTCACTAACTTTAACTAAACTTGCCAAAGCCACAAATGTTTTGCAATCATTAATGTAGTCTTCCAGCATCTCAGGTTTAACTAAATCTTCACGATAATTAGGATCAAAACTAATAAAATTAGCATTACTATCGGCTAACTCCAATAATTGCAAATAACTGCTGCGTAATTCACCGCCCAATAGTGCCGTGGCTGATCCAAAATGCACAATATCATCGCGCTCAATACAACTTAATTCTACATCACCAAGTCGATAATCACCATCACTACCGCGGTAAAATTCAAAATCTCGTTCACCAAAACGATCAACAGCAACAAAGGCTAAGGTTGTTCTACCACCGCGTTTAATCAGCGAAGTATTGATGCCAAGTTCATGCAAACTAGCGACTAAAAATTCACCAAAGCCATCATCACCAACTTGCCCCATAAAATAAGCTTGTCCACCAAGTTTAGCCACCGCAGCACTAACATTCGCGGGTGCCCCACCAGCTAATTTGGTAAAGTGGGAACTTTTTGCCAAGCTAACACCAGGTTGCCCCATACAGTCGACTAAAAGCTCACCAATGCAAAATATTTTTCTCATGATTATCAAACTTTGATTAAAAATAATGGTTAATTATAACAGATAATTTAACTACAGCACTTGTCAGCATTTATGCAGTGCAACATAACAAGCTAATTAAGCCTGAGCTAAAATAATTTTGTGTTGAACTAATTCCATCGATGAAATGTAGGCATTTACCAAACGGCGCTCACCAAAAATGTTTTCCAAATAAATGCCATTGGCTTGCGGAACTAGTTTATCTACAGCCTCAAGCAAAAGTTCGCATTGATTAGTTTCTTTATTCAATAAATAAACATTCGCTTCACACATGTTTTAACACTCCTAAAAGTTGTTTGAATTGTTCAATTGCCGCAGCAATGTGATATGGTAAGGGTTGCGATTCACAACCCGCAAGATGGATGTTATAACGATTGGGTTGCAGCAAAATTTTAGGTGCCTGGCTCTCAATAATTGCATTTGCCATTACTCCAGTTAGCTCGCCCAATAAAGCATCGCTAATCACAATACTTAGGCTCCCAAAAATAACCGCAACTTTTGGCGCATTGACTCGAATCGCATTTTCACCTGTTGCACCTTGATTGGCGCCAGCTTTAAGCATCGCCGCGGTGGCTAAGGCATTGGTTCCCAGTGCTAAAATATCTAATTCATTGCCAAATTCACTGCGAATTTTGGCGATCAAGGCACTCCCAATTCCACCACCTTGACCATCAATTACTGCAATTTGCATATTTCAACTTCTAAAAAATTAAATTTACTTGCCGTAACAATTCTTGCTCGGCGAATAATTCTACAATCGGTAAATCTGCCACAATTTGATGTTGTTCATTAAATAAAATTCCGCGCGTAGTTAATTGTTCGACCAAATGTAAATTATGCGTGGTAATGATTAACGTTTTGCCAGCAGCATTTAATTGCTTGAGTAATTCAACTAACCAATGCTGCGTTTTTGGATCCAAGGCATTAGTTGGCTCATCCAAAATTAGCACTTGCGGATTAAGTAATAAAACTGCCGCAATCGCAACTTTTTTCTTTTCACCGCCGCTAAGTTTATACGGCACTTTATTAATTAAATTTTCGATTCCCAGTAACTTAACAATATCCTCAATGCGGCAATTTATCTCCTCCAGCGAGTAATCTAACTGCAATAAACCAAAGGCTAATTCTTCACGCACGCTATTACAAAATAATTGAACGTCTGAATCCTGAAAGATAAAGCCAATTTGCTGATGATAGCGTTTAGCAAAAGCATCTGTAGCTAAGTTTTTACGATTAACTTCCTCAGCAAACGCAAAAAAGCTCCCTGCATTGGGCGAAATTAAACCCGCTAATATTTTAAGTAAGGTTGACTTACCGCAACCATTCGCACCCAGTATGCTAACCGCTTCGCCAGCCGAAATGCTCAAATTAATTTGCCGTAAAGTAGGCTCACCCAGCTCATAAGCAAATTCTACATTTGCCAAGCGAAAAATTTCTTGATGATGTGAAATAATTAACCTCGCGTCAGAATAAATAACACAATTAAAATCAGCAAATTATTAACTAAAAAAATCCAATCCGTAACACGCAGCCGTAAGGTTTTTAAGCTTACTACCTTATGGGTATAACCGCGCAAACGCATAGCAGAAAATATCTCAGTTGCCAAATAATTGGCTTTAATAAATAATAATGCGATGGCATGCCCCAAAAAACGTCGATTTTCACGATGGGACAGTTTGCCAATACTGCGTAAAAAGCGTGCTTCGCTCATTTGTAGCGCCAAATTAGATAATAAAAAAATATAGCGATAAGTCATCTCCAAAATCAGAATAAAACCGACTGGAACTTTCAGTAATGACAAACCTTTAGTTAAATCATGCCAAGGAGTTGTTACCATTAACACATAGGCAAAAGACAAACTAATTCCACTGCGTAAAAAAAGCAAGCCAACAGTTTGAGCACCATTATCGCTAATGTAAAGACCATTGGGAAAAATACTCCGCAGTGGATTGGCGGTTAATACAACGACTAATTCCTTACCCACCACGACCTGATTAAACAGGGCTGGAATAGAACAAATTAAGAGAAAGAGAGGAATCACCAGCCACACGCGTTTAACCAATCGCCAAATTAGAATTTTACTCAATTTAGCATATAGACAACTAATAATAAATAAAATCCCAAGTAATCCAAAACTCTGCGCAAAATTAGTTATCAAGATAAAGCTTAATAACACTATAAATTTACAGCGTGGATCAATTTGCTGTAAAAACCCCGCTTTATTCGCTTCGAGTGATAAATACAGCTCGTTACTAAAAATTGCGCTTATATGTTGGATTGTTTTACGTAAAAAATTCAACCGATTAGAGGATTTAATCGGTAAATTCTGCGCTGGTTTTAATAACCAACTGGGAATGCTATCATGCTGACACATTAATTACGATTTTCAAGACGACGGGTTAATTTAGCCGATAACAAGATCAAAGCAGAAATAACTAGGATGCCAACTAATGCGGATAAAACATAGCCCATCGATTGTGACATAAAGCCAGCGCCAAATTTGGGTAACGAATAATCTGGCATCAGTGCGTGCCATTTATCGGCATGCTGCGCCATACCAGCTGGTATATAACCAATCAATTGTTTTACTTCCTGAGGCGCCCATTCTCCATAAGCCGTGCCTGAAGTAAGCAATCCCAAAGGTGATAAAATTACCGCACCAAGTAACACCCACAGCACGGCTTTATTTTTTGCCAACCAGCCTTGGGAATTTAAATTATCTATGTTACGTTGCGCTTCACGGACCACTAAGTGAGGTGCAAACTTAACCACATACCCCAGTGCCAAGACTGAAATCACGCCTTCTAAGGGGCCTGCAAATAAACTATGCGTAAATAACATCGCTGGTACTGCAACGGCAAGCGAATAAAATCCATACAATGGTGCACCATTTGCGGCTTTAAAGAAAAGCGGTTGGATGCCCATTTCAATTCCAGCGGCTAAGCCAGCTAAATTGATACCAATATACGCCGCAACAAAAACCGCAACCGAATTACGCTTAGAACCAAGTGTAGCTTTACCCGAAATTAAACGATAAATCGCGTAACCGCTAAATGGCATAATCACCGCCATATTCAGGCAATTCACACCAATGGCTAATATTCCGCCATCACCGAAAAGAAATGCTTGGATAATTAACGTCGTGGATACCGCCAACACCGCAGCCCACGGACCAACCAGAATCGCAACTAATACCGCGCCAACCGCATGCGCTGAACTTCCGCCGACGACAGGAATATTAAACATCATCAGAATAAAAGAAAATGCGGCACATAGCGCAATGCTTGGGATTAAGGCTTGATTATGAATTAATTGAATTTTTTTGAATGAGATATACCACACCACTAACATTACAGCTAATGCAGGCAGCGTAGTTTCTGGACTAAGGTAACCATCAGGAAGATGCATTGTGAACCCTTCAAAAGATTTATAACTAACACCCGGAGCTAAATAAACTTATTTAGAATAGCTCTAGATCACATAAACCCCTTCATGGGATATTTGACAAAAAATTTAAATCTGCCAGTGTAATAACTTTCATAGTTTTACGGCGCAAATTGTAACACTAAAGCCATGTTCTAGTCAAGGTAATTCTAACTTGAATTACCAGCAAATATTTTGAATGTAATTTTATACAATTATTTATCTTTCTTTGTAATTCTTTTCTGCATGATTAGTAAAAATTAAGAATGAATACAACTGAACACTCGCACCAAAATTTAGCCTAAAAAAATATTGCTGACATTAAAGTGCTATTGGTGCTAAAATCAAGCGTTAAAAACCATCCAAATAGGGAAATTCACACATGCAAAATAATAATATTGTAATTATCGGTACTCAATGGGGTGACGAAGGTAAAGGTAAAATCGTTGATTGGTTAACCGAAAGTGCCGCTGCGGTCGTACGCTTTCAAGGTGGACATAATGCAGGTCATACTTTAGTCATTAATGGTAAAAAAACCGTCTTGCGTCTATTACCATCAGGAATGATGCACGCTGGCGTACAATGTTTTATTGGTAATGGTGTCGTAATTTCTCCCGATGCGTTAATTAAAGAAATCAAAGAACTGGAAGCAATCGGCGTAAATGTTCGCGATCGCTTAAAAATTTCTGAAGCTTGTCCATTAATTATGCCTTATCATATTGCGATTGATCAAGCCCGCGAATTTAAAAAAGGTCTGAATAAAATCGGCACGACTGGGCGTGGCATTGGTCCATGTTATGAAGATAAAGTTGCCCGCCGCGCAATTCGCGTTCAAGATTTATTTAACCCAGAAATTTTTAAAGCCAAATTAGCTGAAAATTTAGATTTCTATAATTTTCAATTGGAACATTATTACAAAGTTGCAACGCTGGATTTTGACACCATCGTTGATGAAGTGTTAAATACTTATGCTGAAGATATTAAACCAATGGTCTCAGATGTTTCACGCAAATTATTTAATCTCAACAAAGAAGGTCATAAAGTAATTTTTGAGGGCGCACAAGGTACACTCCTTGATGTTGACTTTGGCACCTATCCCTATGTAACTTCGTCAAATTGCGTGGCGGGTGGCGCATCAACTGGTGCGGGAATTAGCCCACGGATGATTAATTATGTGCTTGGTATTGCTAAAGCTTACACCACGCGTGTAGGTTCAGGTCCTTTCCCAACTGAATTAACCGATGCAGTTGGTCAAGGTTTAGCTAGTCGTGGTAATGAATTTGGTTCAGTAACTGGTCGAGCTCGCCGTTGTGGTTGGTTTGATGCCGCGGCGCTTAAACGTGCAGTCCAAATTAACGGTGTCTCTGGTTTATGCGTGACTAAATTAGATGTCATGGATGGCATGGAAGAAATTAAAATTTGCGTTGGCTATATTCGTGATGGTAAAGAATACGATATTTTACCGTTTGGTTCAGATTTAGTGGTAAATTGCGAGCCAATTTATGAAACTATGGCAGGTTGGAGCGAATCAACTGCTGGTTTAAAAAACTATGCAGAATTACCTGAAAATGCAAAAAAATACCTTAAACGCATTGAAGAAATTATTGAAACGCCGATTGATATTATTTCAACTGGACCAGATCGAGTTGAAACCATCCTCATCAATGATAAATTATTCAAATAATTTTGCTGCCACTCTTTAACGAGTGGCTTTATTTCACTATAATTAGAATTTAAGGCTCATGGAAACTAATTTAAATAATTTACAGATTATTCTGTGTAATACGTCACATCCAGGTAATATAGGCTCAGCCGCACGCGCCATGAAAACCATGGGTTTATATAATCTGGTGTTGGTTGACCCAATTCATACCCCTGATGATCATACTTTAGCGCTAGCGTGTAATGCCAAAGATGTAGTCGAACAAGCGCGTATCGAAAATGGTCTGGATAATGCAATTGCAAAGTCACATTTAGTGATTGCATTAACTGGACGCAAGCGCGAATTTAGTGATAATTTACTCACCCCCAAAGAAATTGTACCCGAAATTTTGGCTGCAATTCAAAATCAACACCAAGTTAGCTTAGTTTTTGGCAATGAACAAAGTGGATTAACCATTGAACAACAAGAAAAATGTAATCGTTTAGTTACAATTCCTGGCAATCCACTCTATTTTTCACTAAATTTGGCGCAAGCCGTGCAAATCATGTGTTATGAAATTTATAGCCAATATCAACCAAATTTAACCCATTTGATTAATCCAGTTCAGAAAATTGATCAACGCGATCTACAACATCTGTTGGAGAATATTCAAGCTACGCTAAGAGCGGTTGAATTTGATCAACATAAAAATATGTCGCGCGTGATGCGCCGCTTACAAAAAATACTGCATAAAGCCGAATTAGAACGTGAAGACGCCGATTTATTACATGGCATCTTCAAAAAAATTCGCCAAAAATTTATCTAATAAGAGGAATAATTATGGTTTACCCAGATAACCCAATCGGTGTCTTTGATTCAGGCATTGGTGGGCTAAGCGTAGTAAAAAACATTATGTGTAATTTGCCCCATGAAAATGTGGTCTATTTTGGCGATATTGCGCGGATTCCTTATGGCACTAAATCAGTAGCGACCATTCAAAAATTCACCGAACAAACCATGCGTTTTTTACTTAAACAAGAAGTAAAAGCGATTATTATTGCCTGCAATACCATTTCAGCGGTGGCTAAAGATACTGTGTTACAACTGGCCGGCAACATTCCTGTGATTGACGTTATTACGGCAGGAACTCAAGCCAGTGCTACGCTCTATCAACGCATTGGCGTGATCGCAACGCCTGCTACCATCAATAGCCAAGCTTATCCACGCGCAATTCATCAAATCAACCCTGCAGCGCAAGTTTATGCACAAGCCTGTGCCTTGTTTGTGCCGATGGTTGAAGAGGGGTTTATTGAGCATCCAGCGCTTGAGCTAGTAGCCCGTGAATATCTACAACCGATCATCAAAAAGAACGTTGAATGCTTAGTTTTAGGCTGCACTCATTATCCATTAATTAGTAAAACGATTGCCAAAATTATTGGTCCTCAAATTAAAATCATTGATCCAGCCATCACCGCTTGCGAAGAGCTCAGCAATATTTTACGCGCAAATAATACCTTGAATACCAATCAAGAGTCAGGAACATATAAATTCTATGTTACCGATGTTCCAGTTAAATTTCAATCGATTGGTGAACGTTTCTTAAATCATGCCATAGATCATCTTGAGGTTGTTAATGTTGAATAATTTAGACCATGAAGTTTATGACGCACACTGTCATTTGAGCAACGAAAGCTATAACCCAACTACAAACATTGTGACAGCACCAGCACATAGTGCCGTGGCAGCAACTAGCTCTCACGACTGGTCAAAATTAGTAATTTATCGCCAAATAAATCCAAAGGCTAAAATCGGCTTTGGAATTCACCCATGGAATATAGAGCGTGATTTGCCAGTGGATAAACTGGAAGCACAACTACGTGCTCAAATCGAACAGCAGCAGCCTGACTTCATCGGAGAAACTGGCTTAGATATGCTAAAAGGTAATTTAAATTTACAGCTTGAATATCTAAAAATTCATCTGCAGCTTGCGCAAGACTTCAATTTGCCGATTATTCTGCATTGTGTGCGCGCGCATAATCAACTCTTAGAGCTTTTAGGTAAACTCCCCAAACTCCGTGGAATGATCCATGCTTATAACGCTAATTTTGAAACTGCTAAGCAATATCGTCGCAAAAATATGCAACTTGGGATTGGCAGTATTATTTTAACCAGCAACAGTCAACTGGCTAAATCCAGTGCACATCTTCCACTTGAGCAACTTCTTATCGAGAGCGATGCGCCGTATATGCCAATGACAGGTAAGCAAACCTCTAACTCAACGGATTGTTTAACTTATGCGTTGGAATTAGCCATGCTGCAACAAAAAAACCCCAGCGAAGTAATAGCTAGGGTCAATCAAAATTGGTTGAATTTATTTAGTTGAACGGCGATTATTCCGTGCATATTCCATTTCACCAGCGCGTAACGAGCTCGCTAATTTATCGACTAAGCCATTGACAAATTTGAATGAATCTTCTCCACCATACATTTTGGCTAATTCAATTGCTTCATTGATAATAACTGGAGCTGGTACTGAAAGACTATATTTTAATTCAACTGCCGCAATTACCAAAATAGCCTGTTCAATTTTATGGATGTCTTGATTATCACGCGATGAATAATCAGTGTATAAATTAAGTGTCGCCGCAAAATCTGCTGAAGCGAGGTCTAATAAATTATGCAGCATATCATAATTGGCGCGTACATAAATATCTTCATTGGAATTATGCAGAAAGTCCTCAATTTCACTCACTGATTTAGGGTTGGTTTGAAAATGATATAAGCCTTGAACCGCTAAAGAACGAGATAAACGCCGAGGTGATAACTTAGTTTTGTGCATTAATATTCCTTTGTATGTTTGCTTGCAAGGCTGTATTTTAGCATATTATCCAATAAAATCCGCTAACAAATTAAGCACTAATCAAATATAACGCAATATAATTCTAATCCTAAAAAGTTAACGCATTACATAACCAAGTCAATTAAGTAGCTATTCTAACTCCATTAAATAAATAAAACCCATCAACACCTTGAAAAATAACCCATTTTTAGGTATAATAGCTGAGTAAACAAATAGAATTTAGAAAGGTTCATTAATGAAATTAATTACAGTTCAAGATTTAGCCGTCATTGTTAAACATCATGGTTTTGATGACTTTATGCGTGATTTAGTTAGTTATTTAAAACAAGATTTCATCCGTTGGAGCGAATTTGACAAGTCTCCACGTTATGCCGCCCATGTACCAGGCGGAGTGTTGGAATTAATGCCAACTGCGGATAATCAATATTTCTCATATAAATGTGTGAATGGACATCCAGCTAACCCATTTTCTGGCAAACAAACGGTAGTTGCAACTGGTCAAATGAACGAAATTCAATATGGCTACCCAGTTTTACTCTCCGAAATGACAACTTTAACTGGCTTTAGAACTGCGGCTACCGCAATAATCGCTACCGACTATTTAGCACGCCAAAATAGTAGCGTGTTAGCCATTATTGGGACAGGTGCACAGAGTGAGTTTCAAACTCTAGCGCAAAAACTAGTCCGTCCAATTAAAACCGTGCGTTACTTCGATACCGATCCTGAGGCAATGCTTAAATTTGCTAAAAATTTAGCCAATAGCGGTCTAGAATTAATCGCCTGTAAAGATGCCGAAGAAGCTTGTTTTGGCGCTGATATTATCACTGTTTGTACTGCTTGCAAATTACATGCAATTGTAATCCAAGATGCGTGGGTAAAACCAGGTGTACACATTAACGGCTTAGGTGGTGACTGCCCTGGCAAAACTGAGTTAGAAAAAGCCATGTTATTCCGCAGTAAAGTAGTAGTTGAATTTACTGAACAGTCGATGGTCGAGGGTGAAATTCAACAATTAACGCCTGCTGAAGCTAAAGACGTAATTTATGCTGAACTCTGGGAATTAATTAATGGTAACAAAGTTGGACGTCAAAATGATGATGAAATTACCATTTTTGATTCGGTTGGCTTTGCCGTTGAAGATTTCTCGGCATTGCGTTTGACCCATGATTTAGCGCATAAATATGGAATTGGTCATGATGTTGACATGGTTCCCAATATTCAAGACCCTAAAAACCTAATTTCAGTCTTAGGTTAATCCAGATGGCACAACGAATTAAATTAATCGGTAGCGCTATCGGCAATTGCGGGCGCTTAAATGGTTGCGAATCGGCACCCTATCAAATTAGTAACTCACTAGCTAATAGCGAAGGTATTTTAATTGATGCGGATGTCGTTGCCTATACTGGCGGTAGCCACGATGTGCTCGCACAACGTGAATTTTTCATTAAAGTTGCACATCGTGCCGAACGTGCAATCACTAAAAATGTTTTTCCAATTTTTATCGGTGGCGATCATTCCTGTGCGATTGGTAGCTGGAGTGGCGTTGCGTATAATTTGCAGAAAAAAAACCAAGAGTTAGGTTTAATTTGGATTGATGCACACATGGATTCGCATCGCCCAGAAACCTCTGAAACTGGAAACCTGCATGGTATGCCTGTTTCACATTTATTGGGTTATGGACATAAAGAATTAACTTCCATTTTAAGTGCGATGCCTAAATTAAAACCCGAAAATTTAGTTTTCTTTGGTATTCGTTCTTTTGAAAAACCTGAAGAAGATTTTTTACAATCTTTAGGGGTAAAAATTTACTATCAAGACATGCTTAGCGATGAAAATTTTGAAGCCTTATTTCTTGAAGAGTACAATCGTCTTGCGCTACAAACTAATGGTAATGTTGGGATTAGTCTAGATTTAGATGGCTTAGACCCCAAGGAAATTGCTGCAGTTGGCACGCCTGTTGCCAATGGAATTGATAGTCGTATTTTTCTAGAAACCATGGATAAAATTGATACCAAGCACCTGATTGGCTTTGAAATTGGTGAATATAATCCATCATTAGATAAAGATCATCGCTCAATGCATTATATGTTAGAGTTATTAAAATCATTAATTGCAAAGGTACGTTATGCAGACTAAAGTCCAAGTTAAAATCCTCGATGAAACCATGTGTGAACAATTACCCAAATATGCCACAACTGGATCAGCTGGGCTGGATTTACGGGCGTGTTTAACTGAAGCCATGGTAATTCAACCAGGTCAAACCGAATTAATTCCAACTGGGATGGCGATTCATATTCAAGACAATCAACTCTGTGGCATGATTTTGCCGCGCTCAGGATTGGGTCATAAACATGGAATCGTCTTGGGTAATTTAGTTGGCTTAATTGACTCCGATTACCAAGGACAATTATTCATTTCAATTTGGAACCGTAGTCAAACGGCATTCACTTTAAACCCAATGGAGCGGATAGCTCAATTAGTAATTGTGCCTGTAGTTCAGGTTGGTTTTGAAGTGGTTGATGATTTTGGTGATTCTAGCCGTGGCGCGGGTGGCTTTGGTAGCACAGGAAAACACTAAGACTAATTTTAATTATTAACGTTTAAAAAGGTGGTGTAATTTATGCAAGAAGAATTTAAAATTCTGGCGGCCGCAGAATCTGGCAATCTCGCCTTATTTGAATTATTAATTACGCCTACTACAAACTTTAATTTTGTCGATACTAATGGATTAAGTACATTAATGCATGCCGCTGCAAATGGTCATGTAAGCATTACCTCAAGCTTAATTCAAGCAGGTGTACAACTGGATTTACAAGATAAATACGGACGCAGTGCATTAATGTTAGCGGCCTCGCGCAATCATGCAGAAATTGCGCAACTACTAATTGAAGCCGGTGCGCAATTAGAATTGACAAACTCATTAGGCGAAACTGCATTAATTCGTGCGGCGTCTTATGGCAATACCACTGTAACTAAATATTTACTAACTGCTGGTTCAAAACTAGACTCGCAAAATGAGTTTGGTTGGAGTGCGCTAATGCGGGCGGCATATGGTGGTCACAGTGGAGTTGTCTCGATTTTAATTCATGCCAAAGCCAAATTAGATCTTCAAGACGCAGATAATTGGAGCGCTCTAATGTGGGCGGCATCCAATGGTTATGCTAATACCGTCGCGATTCTAATTAGTGCAGGTGCGCAATTAGACCTACAGAACAAGCATGGTGCAACTGCGTTAATGATTGCAGCTTATTATGGTCATCTCTCAACGGCATCATTACTAATTGAAGCTGGAGCCAATATAACTTTACAAGAACATGCTGGTGCAACTGCACTAGCTTGGGCATCAGCTAATGGTCATCTTTATCTGGCAGAACGTTTGAGGATAGCAAAGAAAGAACTAGATAAAAACTACAACATCGCCAACTCAAGTAAATAATATTATATAAATATCATACAGCTCTATTGCAGCTAATTTAGTGGCGCATACCGCGCTGGGATTTAATCACCACAATCACGCCCAAGATTAAACTGGTAATAGCAATCAACTCATTTGGCAGCGGCCAGCGTTGTTCAAACATAAAGCTATAAACTAACCCAAAAATAGTTTCAGAAATAATTAACGCCCCGCCAATTGAAGGTGGGCAGTTTTTTGCGCTATACGCCCAGAATATATTTGCCAACCAAGAGGCTCCAAAACCCAGCACCATACTCCACAAGATAAATTTCACTAGCTCAGGATGAATTAAGAGTGACGTACCATGATGTGATAAAACAAAAATTGGTAGAATAAAAATTAAGCTCACTACCCCGATTAGCGATGAATAATCTAGACTACGGATATGAGTATGCGTCGCCATAAATCTTGAATTAGCCAGTGCAAACCAAGACCACATTACCAGTGCAATTAATAATAAAATTATGCCGCGAAGACTAACTTGACTTAAACTGGCTAAATTTGCCTTAAAAACTAGCGGATAAACCAATAAACATGCTAAACCAAGGATCATTAAAATCAAGCCCCAAATCAATCGCCGATTAAAATTTGGTCGACTAAATAAGGTCACCGTCACGGGTAAACTACCAATAATTAGCGAGGCGATAATTCCATTACTCTCACGCACACCCATAAATAAAATTAGACTATATAACCAAAAACCCGTTGCACTGAGAATAATTATCTGTAGCATTTCGCGGATAGTCAAACTTCGCACCAGACGAATTAATTTCGGCAATGACAATAAACTAATCAAACCAAAAAAGAAAAATCGTCCAAAAGTGATTTCTAAGCCGCTATAATTAGCCAAGACCATCGGCACTAAAAATGGTGTACCCCAAAAGACGCCAGCCAGAATGCCTGCAATGATTCCACGATTTTGACTACGATACATAAATAACCTTATAAATTATAACTTGGTGATTAAATTTAATAAATCGGCGCCAAAACGCTCTAATTTAACATTCCCGATTCCATACACTGATTGTAAGTCTAATTCATCACTGGGTTTTAAATTTACTATTTCGCGTAAACTACGATCGGATAAAATTGCATGATGCGATACTTTGTGACGAATTGCCATGGTGTGCCGCCAATTGAGTAAATTATGATAAATTCGTTCTTCTTGCTCAGTCTTAAGCCATTGATTTAACTGAATTGACTCAATAATTTTATGCGGATTTTTCTTCAGCCAAACTTGTTGGATGCCACGCATAACCGCCAATGAATTAGCATTCAGTTTAAGCGCTCCTGTCATAAAATCAATATCGAGTAAATTTTGGCTATACAATTGACGAATCGAACGGCGTAATTCTTTTTCGCTATGTTCACTGGCAATGCCAAAGGTCGATAATTTATGCTGCTCCCAAACTTGCACTGGAGTAGTCGCTTTGCCACGTAAGACATCAATCACCTGCCCGATCGCAAATTTCTGCTGCATGCGATAAATTGCCGACAAAATCTTCTGCGCTAACACTGAACTATCGACTAAATTATTTTGGCTCAAACAAACATCACAATGCCCACAACTTTCCGATTCTTCACTCAATGCCATCAACAAAGTTTGCCGACGACAAGTAATGCTATCGCAATAAGCAATCATTTTCTTTAATTTATCTAATTCATAACGTTTTTTTAGATCCTCAACTTCACTAGTTAGAATCATTTGTGAAAGCTCAAATATTTCTTTGAAACCATAATTAACCACGCTATTAGCCGCCATACCATCGCGCCCAGCCCGCCCCGACTCTTGGTAGAAATGATCAATTGAGCGCGGCATATCAAAATGATAGACGTAACGCACATCGGGTTTATCAATTCCCAAACCAAATGCAACCGTTGCAACCATTAACATCGAGGAACTTTGCAAAAATTGATTTTGATGTTCACTCCGCGTGACATTATCCAAGCCGGCATGGTAATTAATCGCTGCTATCCCTTGAGCATTCAGGAAATTAGTTACATCATCAACTTTTTTTCGTGAATTACAATAAATAATTCCCGCATCATTTTTATGTTGCTGAATAAAATCGGTAAGCTGTTTTTTGCCATTATTTTTCTCTAACGCCGCATAATATAAATTTGCGCGATTAAAGGACGAACTAAATAATGGCGCATCTTTGAGGCGTAAATAATGCAAAATATCGGTTTTAGTGTAATAATCCGCGGTTGCAGTTAAGGCTAAACGCGGAGTTTTAGGAAAAATTTTTGCCAAAACTTCCAACCGACGATATTCGGGACGAAAATCATGCCCCCAATGCGAGACACAATGCGCTTCATCGATGGCAAATAAACTAATTTTAATTCGACTAAGAAAGCTTAAAAACCATTCACTGACTAATTTTTCTGGCGTGACATAAACTAATTTAACTAGACCATTCCGAATTTTTTGAATTGAGCTTTGATTTTCACTAAATTCACACGCCGAGGATAAATAGACCGCCGCGACGCCTAATTCCGTCAAACTCGCCACTTGATCTTGCATCAAGGCAATCAGCGGTGAAACAACGATCGCCACTCCATCAAGTAACAACGCAGGAATTTGATAACACAATGATTTACCACCACCAGTTGGCAGTAGCACCAATCCACTCCCACCGCTTAAAACATGGTTAATAATCGCCTCTTGCTGTCCTTGAAAACAAGAATAGCCATAGGTATGATTTAAAATTTTGAGTGGGGTATTTAATTGTGGCATGCGTCGCAATGACTAATTTCTATAGAGGAAAACAAGTAGCTATTTTAACACAGCTCAGCATATTATCGCGTATTGCTAAGGCATGCTATCTGCACATAGGTACTTATTTAATGAAATAACGGCTAATTTAGCTATCAGATCCACTTTTTACGGCGAAAAAACAGTAGCATACCACATGAAATCAATCCCATCACCACCAGTGCAGCAGGATAACCATAGTGCCAATCCAGCTCGGGCATATATTTAAAATTCATGCCATACAGGCTAGTTACAAACGTTATCGGAATAAAAATCGTTGAAATAATCGTTAATACTTTCATAATTTCATTCATTTTATTGGTCACCAAGGATAAATAAATATCCATGATACTAGAAACCATATCGCGTAAAGTTTCAACTGCATCAATTGCCTGCACAACATGATCATACAAATCACGTAAATAAAGTCGTGTAAATGCGGTAATAAATTTATGATCAGCTTGTAATAAATGACTAATTTCTTCACGAATTGGCCACACGGCTTTACGCAATAACAAAATTTTATGTTTCAAGTGAAAAATATCACGTGCATTTTGTTGCGTCGGACTAATGATAATATTTTCTTCGATGCTCTCAATCTTATCGCTAATTTTTTCCAAAACTACAAAATATTGGTCAATCGTGGCATCCATCAAACGATAGGCTAAATAATCACTACCATTTTCTAGCAGATTAACACTATGCCCTGTACGCAAACGCTCACGGATCAAATTAAATGCGGGAAACTGACTTTCGCTAAACGACAAGACAAAATTTTGCCCAATTACTAAACTAAGTTGCTCGGTATTCATTTTACCCAGCTTATGGCTCCAAGTGAGAATTTTTAACGTAATAAAAATATAATCATCAAAGTCCTCTATTTTAGAGCGTTGTGACACATTTAAAATATCTTCGACACTCAATGGGTGAAGTTTATACTTTTCGGCGATTTGTTCAATCAGATGAATATCACGTAAACCATCAACATGAATCCATGTAATATAATTGTCTTTATCTTGAAGGGATTGTTGATCCAGCTGCGTATAGGTCTGCTGATTAAATTCCTGATTATTATATGTGGCTATCGTAACTTGAGGAATTACCTCTAATTTACTGCCTGTATAAATTGGCGTACCAGGCAGTTGCCCAGCTTTTTTAACGCGTTTTTGAATATCTGTGCTCATCGCATTTCCAGTACAAATTGTAATTTTTTATTATCGACTTAAAATAAAGCTGTTCTCACGCTTATAAAACCCAAATATGCATTTATTTTTTTAAATCTCTATGATTCGTGACTATATACGTCATTAAAATCACTAAAAATAATTGATTTATCAGAATTTATTTTAACCAAAACCTGTAGCATGTTTTTTGAAAAATACTCTTCAGGTGATAATTGAGCCTTTATCACTTCTAATGTTTAATCCTAGTTATAGATCAATTTTCATGATGGCGATATTTAGCCACACCTTAATAGCAACAGGTTACTTAAGTGTGATTAATAAACAATTATCAGCTTAAAATTAGCTTTCTCAATATCATTAATTAGTTTTATTTCTTTAAAGGTTTAGCCAGTCCAACAAAGACCACCATTCCATCTCCACCAGGATTGCTTGTTGCATCAATTAGAAGACTTGGTTTCCAATTGTTAGTAACCCAGAGATTTCCTGCCAGATCTATATGACCGGAAGTCATACGCATTAATGGATGAAAATCTGGTGCACCATTTGGTCCGTACAATGGATCTCCATTGGACAGCAAAACTTGACTACCACCGCTGGGTAAAGTATAACCGCTCGCAGGAGAAATTGGCGTTCCTAAAGAGGCATTGGCTGGGCAACCTTTCACTGCTGCCCCACATATTTTAGCAACACCATATTCGCCATTGTTATTTGGGAAAAAATTCACAGCATAGATGTTATCATTACCATCAACAGTTACATCCCAAGTTGCAACAATACCACCACCAGCAAAACTTTTTACATTCGCTCCATCTGCGTTAACCATATAAATAGCCGATTCTTTAAACGATGAAACCCAAATATTTCCATATGAGTCAAGATCTATTCCTAATGGTGATTGACCAACTTTAACTGAAGTTACTTGTTCAATTATGCCACTATCGGTTAATTTAAATTTAGCAATGCTTGACTCATTATTAAATGAAACCCACGCTTGGTTATCTGCTGAAATTGAAATATCAAAAGGATTTAGCTTAACGGTAGAATAATATCTACCCTGATCTGGGTTACCAGATGGATATACTACGATTCGCTGGTTACCATTACTAGCGATCCACAGGTTATTATTACTATCAGATTTTAGTGCTTGAACGCGGTAAACTAAATTATTAAATCCTGTTGTCCCAGAAAGAGCAAGCCCAGTTGAGCTAAACAATGAAATGCTTCCACTTGGGATCAGATCCCCCCAACCAAAATTACCTAACCAAATTTGATTGAGTGAGTTCATTGAAACTCCATATCCTGCGCCTAAAATACCACCACCATAAACAGGTGATTGAACCGTGTCATTTTGCCCATCGGCAGGTGCGCCATTAGGTTTTAGAACAATCATACAATTGGTGGAATTTGGCGTGCCTTGTACTACATTGTTAGTTATCCATAGATAGCCATTTTGATCAAAAACAAAATTGCCAGGACCACCAAAAGGACATGACTCACTACCAGTATTATTGAATTTCAAGGCGAGAGTCCAAGCATCTGGTATTCTCAACAAAGATGGTGTATAAAGATTCTGACTAAGATTAGAAATTGCCACTATTTCATTTACGCCTTGTGCCGGATTTAGCGCTAAATTTTGCAACGCTTGAAGCGTATTCTTCGGTATAGTTCCATTAACTGCTTTTGCAACATTAAAAAGCTCCGTACAGCTTGCATTGTGTTTGATACATTCAGAAATAGCATTTGCCAAGGTATTCATTAAGCGCAAAGCATTACTTTGATCGGCGTTCGGCGGACTAGAAATTACATTGCTTAACTGACCACTAGCGATTGAAACTAAATTTTGATTCATGCCACTTGCAATCAAAATTGAACTTTGTGGTCCAGAGATAATATTACCTTGCCAAAATTGAGCCATCGCATAGGCTGACGCAACAGTGGTTAATTCGTTTATAACTAGACTTGACTCAGTATAATTACCAATGACTAGCGCTAGTTCAAGCTGACTTTCATTAGTAGCCGTTAGATATAGCTGACTAGTTATTAGTGAATTAGGGATTTGCAATGAAAATTTACCACTATTATTCGAGGTAGTTTGTCTGATTAAATTTGTAGATGACTCAGTAATTGCGTATAAATTTACCGTATAACCAGATAATGGTTGACTACTATTCAAATTACCCGATTGAACGGTTCCATTAATTTGAAGATTGGAAACTGCATTTCCTGTACCACTTGAACACGCAAAAATAATACTGGAAACGAAACCCCAAATAAACAGTCTAAGTAGCCCCATCATTTATACCTTAAAATAAATAAAACGCATTATCCAACTAAAACTTTAACGACTCGACTAATAACTAATTGCGCTACAAAAAACCATGGCATACACCATGGTTTTAAACATTATTGATAAGCAGGCCTAAGCTAATTTAGCTAGTTGCGCTTGCAGTTGCGCAATAACCCCATTTAACTCATTAACCCGCGTGGTATCCAGTGCGACCAAGTTAGCTGGCGCACGTTCGAGATACTTAGGATTATCTAATTTAAGGCGAAGTTTTTCTACTTCTTTGCCATGCTTCTCAATTTCTTTACTCAAGCGAGCGGTCTCTACGGCAACATCAATTTCAACCTTAAGCATTAACTCAACAAGAGGAAGCGATTTAATTGGAAAATCTAAGCCCTCAAATGAGCTAACAAAGCTAATTTCAGAAACTTTTGCCATCGATTGAATATATGCTGCAAACTGATTAATTCGCGCATGATTATCTTGCGATTCTGAAGGTTGTAATTTAATAAACAACGGCACATTTTCACTTGGTTTCAAATTCATTTCAGCCCGCAAATTACGAATTTCAACAATAATTTCTTTTAAAAATTTAATGTTATCCGCAACATTGTGTTTGCTCGCATTAGACGTAATCTCTCCTGCTTCAGCGGTTTGCTTTAAATCAAAATAATCTGCAGCTACGGGAAATTGCGCTAACATTATCGATGGCGTAGCTTTCTTGTCTGTCAATTGCGCAAGCACTTGCCAAATTTCTTCAGTTAAAAATGGCATAAATGGATGTGCTATTCGTAACACAGCTTCCCACACGCTAATTAAAGTGTCAATCGTTGCCGCACGCACTGCACTATCAGCGGATTGCAAATTAACTTTAGCTAATTCCAAATACCAATCACAAAATTGATTCCAAATAAATTCATAAATTTGTTGGGTGGCTAAATCGAAACGATAGGTTTTAAAACCCTCATCAACCGCTGTAATTAATTGTGCTAATTCCAATAAAATCCAATTATCAATTAGCGATTTATCCGCTGCATTGGATGTTCCAACTAATTCACGATGCGTTGTAATATTCATCAAAACAAACTTACTCGCATTAAAAATTTTATTACAGAAATTCCGGCTACCTTCAATACGTTTTAAATCAAAATTAATATACCGTGCTTGCGTTGCTGCCGTGGCTAATGAAAAACGCAATGCATCGGCACCAAAGGCTAAAAATCCATCTGGATAATCTTTGCGGGTTTGTTTAGCAATTGCTTCGGCTTGTTTAGGATTCATTAAATTAGCGCTACGTTTGGCAACTAAATCATCAATTGAAATTCCATTAATAATATCCAGCGGATCAATTACATTCCCCTTGGATTTAGACATTTTTTCACCATGCGCATCCATGATTAAGCCATTAATATAAATATCTTTAAATGGAATTTCGCCAGTGAATTCTTCGGTTAACATAATCATCCGTGCAACCCAGAAGAAAATAATATCAAAACCAGTCACCAATACATTTGAGGGTAAAAACATGTCTAGCTCTTCGGTTTTTTCAGGCCAACCTAAGGTTGAAAAAGCCCATAAGCCCGAACTAAACCACGTATCTAAAACATCATTATCTTGGCGTAAGTTACTTTGCCCTGCTTGTTGCTCAGCCTCTTCACGACTTCGCGCTACATAAATTTTACCCGCATCATCAAAGTAAGCAGGAATACGATGCCCCCACCATAATTGACGTGAAATACACCAATCTTGAATTTTTTCTAACCATTGATCATAGGTTTTCTTCCAATTTTCTGGCACAAAGCGAATTTTGCCGCTTTCAACTAATTCCAAACCACGGGCAGCAAATTTATCCATATCCATAAACCATTGATCGGTTAATAGCGGTTCAATTACCACACCAGTGCGGTCCCCTCGTGGAACCATTAATTTATGTGGTTTAATGTCAACCACAAGCTCTAGCGCTTCTAAATCAGCAACGATCGCACGTCTAGCCGCAAAACGTTCCAGACCTTGATATTTGGCTGGTGCATTTTCATTGATATTACCATCCAGAGTCATGATATTGATCATCTCAAGGTTATGCCGTTTACCCAATTCATAATCGTTAAAATCATGGGCTGGTGTAATTTTTACACAGCCAGTGCCGAATGCAGCATCAACATAATCATCTGCAACCACAGGGATTTCACGTCCAACCAACGGCAAAATTAAATATTTACCTAATAAATGCTGATAACGTTCGTCATCTGGATTAATCGCCACCGCAACATCACCGAGCATCGTTTCAGGGCGCGTCGTTGCAATCACAATTGATTCCGCACTATCTTTAACCATATAGCGAATATGCCACATTTTGCCATTTTCTTCTTCGGAAATAACTTCCAAATCAGACACGGCAGTTTGCAAATTAATATCCCAATTCACTAAGCGTTTACCGCGGTAAATATACCCTTTTTCAAATAAACTAACAAACACCTCATTGACAGCTTTTGATAAACCCTCATCCATCGTAAAGCGCTCACGCGACCAATCACAAGAAGCACCCAAACGGCGCATTTGGCTGGTAATAGTATTTCCAGAATATTCTTTCCATTCCCAAATTTTCTTCACAAATTCTTCACGTCCCAAATCATGGCGTGAGACACCCTGAGCCTCCAATTGACGCTCAACCACAATTTGCGTAGCAATCCCCGCATGATCGGTTCCAGGTTGCCATAGGGTATTAAATCCCTTCATTCGATGATAACGTATCAACGCATCCATGATAGTTTGCTGAAAAGCATGCCCCATGTGCAGAGTACCAGTTACATTTGGTGGTGGGAGTTGGATGCAATAACTTGGTGCAGTTTTATCAAGACTAGGCTTAAAATAGCCATTTTGTTCCCAGATTGGATACCATTTATTTTCAATTTCATTGGGCGTGTAAGAGGTTGCTAATTCCATTATCGAGAGATTCCTAATTAAAAGAGTGTATTTAAGGGCAAATTTTAGCATAGATACGCCGCTTAAGCCAGCTATTTGCAATATTGCCAGCCGCTTAACTATGGTAAAATCTTGCAGTTTCAAAAAGGAAAAGCAATGACACGAATTTTAGGCATAGAAAGCTCTTGTGACGAAACAGGAATTGCGATTTATGATAGCGAACGCGGGCTTTTAGCCGATACACTCTATTCACAAATTGAATTACATCGCCAATATGGTGGCGTAGTTCCCGAATTAGCTTCGCGCGATCATTTACGCAAAATTATTCCTTTAATTGATGAATGTCTTCAGCAAGCCAAAACTAGCTTAAGTGACATAGATGCCATTGCTTATACCGCAGGTCCTGGTCTCAATGGTGCATTGCTGGTCGGTGCAAGTGTTGCGAATGCACTGGGCTTTGCGAATAATTTACCCGTGATTCCTATCCATCACCTCGAGGGACACTTATTATCCCCACTCCTTGCCGCCAATAAACCTCAAGCACCATTTGTGGCATTACTTGCCTCAGGTGGACATAGTCAGTTGATTGCAGTTCACCAAATTGGTAACTATGAATTACTCGGGGATACTCTCGATGATGCTGCGGGTGAAGCCTTTGACAAAACCGCTAAAATGCTTGGTTTACCTTATCCGGGTGGAAAATTTATTGCTGAATTAGCCCTCAATGGTCAAGAAAAATATCCATTACCCCGCCCAATGTTACACAGTGGTGATTTAGCCATGAGCTTTTCGGGTCTAAAAACCGCAGTTTTAACTTTGATTAGCAAATTAGAACAGCAACAGATAAAAATTGAAGGACAAGTTTTAGCCGACATCGCCAAATCAATTGAAGAAGCGATCACCGATGTTCTAGTCAAAAAATCACTCGCCGCACTAAAACAAAGTGGAATTAAACACTTAGTCGTTTCAGGCGGAGTTAGTGCTAACTTAACCTTACGCCAAAAATTGGATAGTCTCACTCAGAAACATAATTTTAAGGTGTTTTATCCGCCTTTAGAGCTCTGTACCGATAATGGCGCAATGATCGCTTTGGCTGGCGCTTATCGCTTAGCGAATCAGAAATTTAATTATAGTTTTACTGTACGTCCACGCTGGGATTTAACTAGAATTGACCATGAATAAAATTTTACAACACTTACTTCCCAGTAGCCAATCGCGTATTGCGATAGTTGCCAATGGTGAATTTCCCTGCCAAAACGCGGTTATTGAACATTTAACTGATTCTAATTTAATTATTGCGTGTGATGGTGCGATTAACCAACTTGCCGCCAACAACATTCTAGCGGATTATGTGATTGGTGATGGCGACTCAAGTTCCATAGATAAAATCCAGCTATTTGCCAAAAATCCGTATATAAAAATCCCCGATCAGAATAGCAACGATTTAAGTAAAGCCGTTAATTTCCTCGAGCAAACCTTTGGTACACAACATGAGGTAATTATTTATGCTGCCACGGGATTACGCGAAGATCATGCGCTTGCCAACATAGCTCTACTACTCCAATATGCCAAGCGCTTTAAAAACATTCATATGTTAAGTGATCACGGGATTTTTAGCGTCTTCCACAGTGGCACTCAAACATTGACTAGCAGTGCTGGACAACAAATCTCATTCTTTAGCCTTGAGCAAGCTCAGAATAATTTTCTTAGTTGCCCTGAACTAAAGTGGCCGCTAATTAACCTAAGACTAGAATATTTAAATAGCGGTACATTAAATCAAGCGACTGGCGAACAACTAACCATTAGTTGTAACCATCCGACGCTAATTTTCCGTGCCTTTGAAACCAAATCTAATTAGTTATCGTAGTTCAAATATAGGTAAACTATTCATCTAGTGATTTAAATAAAATATGAGTGATGTCAATTGAAACAGATATTACACCAATCTAGAGCATCATTAGTATAAAGGCATTTCTTGAAGATGTATTATTTCCATTCACCTCGAAATATAATTCGATTGGTATAAGCTATACGCAACTCAACTTTAAACTCTCTGGAGTTAAACCTCTAGCTAAACTTTCCACATAAGAAAAGAGAGGCTTACTTGCATAAGACCTCTCTTTTATTCAATAAATCGCACCTAGCTTTGCTAATTCAACTTAATTCGTCGTTGGATGACCATTTAATGACATCACACCACTTTCCATTGAAATAACACTACTTAAATTACCCGCACTTTCTTGAATAAAACCCTTTTTCTGCCAAACTTGGAGTTGATTATCCAATAAAATATTAACTACTTTTGCCAATGCATCAGAACTTTGTTGATCCATTTGCGCATTACCAGCTGTTAAAAAATACTTCATTTGTAATAAAAATAAATATGACATCACTGGCTTTGGAATACTAAAATCAACTTTAAGCGATAATTTTGACATAAACTTAGTTTTATCATTCATATCTGCAGATTCAAAACCGTGCGTAGTTGCTTTACCCGACAGAGTTATTAGTCCAGTCGGAGTTTTAACCGTCAATTTATTCAATTCCACTACTGGTGACTCAATAAAAATCGGAGTCAGATTATTTTTCAGCAATTGAATCGTCTGTGCTTTATTCGCATCGCGAGCCGCATCGGTTAATCCAGCTTCATCATTCAAAGTATCCACAACCGCACTAAATTTGTCAGCTAGAATATGATCTAAACTAAAATCAAAGACCATTGGTCCATAACTTAATTTATTACTAACTAATGATTCAAAACCAGCTTGCACATTCGCGGCGAAGAAATTATTTTCATCACTACTTATAGATTTATAATAAACCTCAGATAAGGTAAATCTAGTTGGATTAATTACATCTAAACCATTGAGGAAATCTGCCGAATTAATGCCCGTAAATACCCGAATCACTTCACCTAATTTTAAATCACTCGTTGAACTTTCCGTTAGATTAATACTAAATTTCTCTAGATCTAACATTGTATTGCCAACCTTGATATCGTGGATACTGCGTGAAGAATTAGCTGTATAATACAAATTTTTAAACGAAATATCACCTTTGGTTGGAGCAGAAAAATCTAAATTTGGTACTGAAAAACTATTCTCAAACTTATTAAACTTATTATCATAAGCAACATCCCATTTCAAACCACCCCAATTAACCTTAACGCCAGACAAAGCCTCTTGATAGTCAAAGCTTGGTGAAAAAATCTTGTATTTACCTGAGTTATTCAAATATAAGATATTACTAATCTGTAATGGCTGCTCATCTTTAAAAAACGTTTTTAAAACGCTATTAATGCTTTCAGGAAAGGCTAAATCAGTTGTCGAGTAAGCAATAGTTGGTAAAATATTACCATGCATCCATCCCGCAAATAAACCATTGGTAATATGTGTTTTATAACTTAATTGATAGCCTGACTCAGCAAATTGGAAACTTGATTCTTGCGTTTTAAGCGGTAACATCGTTACGAAATTCTTAATAGCTTGGTTATTCACCGCCAGCGTCACATCCATTTCTGAGGTAAACCAACTTCTTGAGTAATTTTTGTTGACAACCTTAATAAATTTGCTGTCCGTCATTTTAACAAATTGGGTCTCAAATTGCTTCTCGGCAATAATTCCGAAAAAATAAGCTGAAACAATTTGAACTAAAATCAAGCCCAAAATAATTGCCCCAAGCACCTTTAAATTTATCTTCAATACTTTTTTTAACATTCATGAACCCTTTATGTGGATGACTTTACCAATTAAACAATCGCTAATTTTATTTGAATAGTTGTTAAATTGGCATAAATTAGGCTATAATTATATCATTAATGCACTGTGTACAAAAAAATATCTGGCTGATTAATCAATCACGTACGGCAATTAACCCAAAACGAAAGCTTAGAGCATGATAACTAAGCCACACGTAAAATCTAATGTAACCAAAGGAACTCTAATGACTGAATGTTTATTTTGTAAGATAATTGAAAAAACAATCCCAAGTACAATAATTTATGAAGATAATGAGATACTAGTCTTTAATGACATCAACCCTTGTGCAGAGGTTCACTTTCTCTTAATTCCAAAACGACACATTACCAATATGTTGCTGTTAACTGAATCAGATACTGAGTTGATGGGGCTTCTCATGCTAAAAGCCAATCAATTAGCCATCGCACAAGGATTAGGCAATGGTTATAAGACTTTGATTAACACAGGTGTCAATGGTGGTCAGGAAGTTTATCATTTACATGTACATGTCTTTGGCAATAAATAACTTTATAATAACGCACCCATCAAAATGATGCACTAGCAAACGAATTAGTGCATATAGCTATTTAATGCACTTTCATAACTACCACTCTCAGGTGTTGATACTGTATTCGGATTATTAGCTGGGCTAATGTTTGAATTATTTGAGTTATTCACCGCACCACTAATTGGCACGCCCATCATCATCGGTGTCATGGCCATACTTGAATAATAACTCGGATAATACACGGCTTGAGGTTGCTGCTCGATTACAACGGTATTAGAGTTAGCAGGCACTACCACTTGATTAGCTCCAGTCGAATTATGATTAATCTCCGTACTATTTAAATTATAACTTTTACCAGTCTGATTATTCGTAACAACTCCAGTTTGATGTGAATACGTGTGCGCAGGTGTATAATGCTTCTGTTCTTGACCTTTATACGTATAAGAATGATTATTTTGATTATTCGTTAGTGTTTCAGTTTGCGTCTTATGACGCGAATTATTACCATATGCGGTACTAGTGCTGCCTTGTTCAGTATAAGATTTATTATTATTTTGATCGGTTAGCGTCGTAGTGTTAGACTTTGTACCATTTCCATTGTATGTTGTAGTTTTATCAACATCATAGGTTTGCCCATTTTTTTGAAACGTCGTATCCTGCGTATGGCTATGACTATGTCGATTCCAATCATCTTGATCGGGAACTGAAAAACGTTCTGCTAGTGCATTTAACGATATTGACATTAAAATTAAACTTAAAATTTTCATAATCACCCCACAACAAAATCATGAGCTAGCTTAGCTCTTTTAAACATTAAGCCACTAATTTTAACATGGCTATATACGATATTTCAATTTAAACCTCGTAAGTTTATACCAAGTTGGCACTCAATAAAACCTCCGCTAATTTTACTCTAAACCGCTTCAAAGCTGCCTATTTTAAAGACATAAAAAGGCATTTATCTTAACAACACCGACACCAAAACAGCGAGCAAAACCCAAAACACTAAATTGAATTACGACTCGAATTAATGCTTGCTGCCAAAGATTTTTTAATAATTTTTTCACATAAAGCATAATCAGGATCAGTATGCTCTAAACTACGCAACCTATTCATGGCAAATTGCTGAATAACCAGCAAAGGTAAAACTATTTCTTCGCGCGCTTGAATCGACTTCCACTTAACTGGATTATTTGCAATTAATTTATCATGCCGTGAAATTAACAACAATAGCTGCTGAGCTAATTGAGCCTCGGCATAAATTTTCTGCCAAAACCCACCAAATTTAACATCGCTTTGCAAATGACGAGTAATGGCAAAATTGGTATTCGCTAAACTCTGCATCGAATTATCTAATAAACCTTTAAATAGCAACGAGCTCTGATATAGCTCGCTAAATTTGGCCACATTAGCATGATCTTCACGAATCATTTTACTCAACGCCGTACCCAAGCCATAATATCCCAGTATATTTTGCTTCATTTGCATCCATGCACCACCAAAAGGAATCGCACGCAAATCTTCTAATTTTAATTGTCCCGCCTGACTACGTTTTGCAGGACGAGAACCAATATTCGCTTCAGATAAATATTTTAACGGCGTTATTTCTTCTAGATATGGAACAAATAACGGATCATAACGCAGTTCACTATAGGCTTCAAATGACAACTCCGCCAATTGGTTAATTAATTTCTCACCAGCTGAATCGATAACACGAGTTCTTTCGGTCAATAAGCGTCCACTTATTCCAGCACTTAGTAAATGTTCAATATTAAATCCAGCCGAGTCAATAGTTCCAAAGCTCGCTGGAATACTTTGCCCTTGCACGGTTAATTGAATTTGATTATCCTCAATCTCTTGTGCCAAACTTTGATAGAAGGCATAGGTTTCACCACCTCCACGCGATGGAGGACCACCACGCCCATCAAAAAATACTACCGCAATATCATATTTAGCCGCCAATTTACTCAAGCGCTTTTTAGCTTGAAAGATTGCCCAATTCGCCATTAAATAGCCACCATCTTTGGTTCCATCGGAAAAGCCCAGCATAATTGTCTGTTGCCGCTGCCACACTTTAAGATTTTTCTGGTAAATTGGTAAATTATATAAGGTTTCCATAATTTGATCCGCATTAGCTAAATCTTCAATAGTTTCAAATAATGGTACAATTTCAAGTCGTAATGCTGGCTGATTAGCTAAATCATTGTTGACAATCTGTGCCAACCAAAGCACCTCTAAAATACTGGCAACCGAATCGGTATTACTAATCACATAGCGTTCAATTGATTCAAGACCATTTTTAGCCTGAATAGTTTGAACCGCTTGCAAGGTTGCAATTACTTCAAGGGTTAAAGCTGTATAATTTCCATTTGATAAACCTTGATTGTCAATTGAAGCACTCAAGAGTTTGATCTTTTTATCTTCAGCTAACTTTAAGTAATCTGGACAAAGTGATGTCGAACGCAAAATATCAGCAACAACTTGGCGATGAATTGAGCTATTTTGACGAATATCAATTTTAGCAAAATAAAAATGAAATAAATTAATTTTCTTAATCAAATCTTGGACTAAATTAACAAATAAACCGTGATATTGATTGCTCAACTTCTTACTAACTTGCTGTAAATCAGTAATTAATTGACTGGAGCTTAAATAACTATCATGCCTAATTTTCAAGGCTATTGCGGTTAATAATTCACTAACTCCAGCAAAAGTTAAACGTCGTCGCAAGCTCTGCAAGTCTTGATAATAACAGCGTAATAGTGAGCTGCGCAATTTATCCGCGACTTCCAAGGTTACCTCTGCCGTGACAAATGGATTGCCATCACGATCGCCACCTGGCCAAAAACCCAGCTCAATACACGTGGTTTGGCAAGGCAATTTATGTTGAATTTGCGGAATAACTTTATAAAAAACATTTTCCAAAAACCAAATTATGCTGTGTGCTTCATCAACAGGAGTGGGTTTATTTTGATTGCCAAAGCGGGTTAAGCCCATTTGCAAAAATAAATCACGCACTTCCGCAATATCATCGCGAATAATTGCTTGACGTAAAGCATTAATAATTCCCAAAATCGCGGTAGGATAAAATTGAGTTGGGTGTGCGGTTAAAACTAGCCTTGTTTTAAAACTACGCAACAGACGCTCCAAATTAAGCATTTGTAACTCATTATCTTGAGCATTAAATTGAGTTAAGAGGTAATCAACGGTTCCATAACCAGATAAATCATTTAACTGACTAAATGCAGCATACTCCAGAGCATCAAATAACACCACTTGGCGCTCAATGAATTGTAGAAACTTAACCAATAAATGTAATGGCTGCTGTTGTGTCGTAGTTTGATGAGCAATATATTCATTAATAATTTGTGGCGCAGTTTTACCTTGGGCTAATCCCACACTACATTGTTTAGCAAATAATGGTAGTAATGCTCCAGCTTGATCTGGATCGTCAAAAGGTAAATCCAAAAATAGTCCATTAAAAATTTTATATTTCAACAAAACATCACGCTCGAATGCTTGCAATTTATCTTGATGAACATAGGTCATATTTATTAATTCCTGTTAAGATTAACCAGTAAAATTGATTAAGTACAATATCTTTTACGACGATTTCTAGCTTAGCCATAATTTATTTAGTATTATTTTTGAAATCTCTTTGTATAGAGATGTAAACTAATTATGCCAATTAGCGCAGCAACAATTAAAATATACAATGCAATATTATCATGATATGAATGAACCTGATAATGTGCAACATCTAGAGCTAACAGAGTTAGGCTACCAAATAAATTATATGACAAAAAACTCCCTAAATAACGTCCAGATAAGCGATTATGACAATGAAAGTCAGTTACCGTATACATAACTAATGGATATAAACGAATAAATGCTCCATAAAAGAAGGCAACAATGTACAACCACAAACGATAATCCGTATAAACTAATTCAAAATAAATCCAAAAAATACAGATAACAATACCACTTGCATAAAAGAAAAACATTATGTCACGTGGCTTAAACTTAGTTTCAATTACGCGGATAAAATTAGTCCCCAGAAAGGCGATCACCGTAGTATGTAAAACAGTTTGATTAATCAATTGATGCGACCACCCCATACCAAGATGGGATAAATTTGGCATCCGAAAAATAATCATGATAATTAAAGCCACGTTAAAGCACAAAATTGCCGAGCGACATAAGATATAAAATCCATCTCTTTTTAACGAGTACAAAAAATTTAAACGTGTAAAATGGTTTGAATACACTTTTAAATTTATTTTACGCTCAATAAAAACATAGCTCAAGACAATAAAACAAAATCCCATCAAGAATTGTAAGCGACAAATATAGTCATAAATAACCAGACTAAACCCTTGTGAAATAAATAAACGATTCACAAAAACGCTGACTAAAATGCCAACCTCTCCAGCAAAAATAATGAAATAAAACATATAGCGTCTAGATTTAGTCTGCTCTTGTGCATTCGCAAAACGAATCACAAATGCCAGCTCAAAGCCAAAAGCAAAGCCTTGAATCATTCTAATTAAGATAAACAAATAAGCAGCATAGATTCCAATTTCATTATAACTTGGCTGAAGTGCTAAAATTAGATAGCATAAACCAATTAAAACGGGCGCACGAACAGCGCTTTTTTGTGAGTAACTATCCTCAAGTAAATTAAACCAAAAATAACCAACCACTTTAGAAAACTGGCTGGCAACAAAAATCGAGCTAAATACTAGAAATGCAGAATACAACTCCATTGGCGGTAACAAAACAGGGCTCAAATATACCGAGTAACCAACATACATGGCTAAATCATACATATCCAAATAAATAATACTCGCGATAAAGAGCATCGTCCGAATTGGGATTTGTCGCAATGGCGAAGATTTAATTAAAAAGAAATTATAACTTAACATATAAAATAAAAATGTTTCTTGTAAAAATAAATTCGGTCATCTATGATGACCGAGTTTTAAAATGATTAATTTAATGGCTAGAAAATTGCCAGTTGATCCGTCACCCACAAACTTAACTCACTTGACAAGCGAGGTATAACTTGTTCAGTAATTCGTCGATAATACAATTTAAGCTGCTGTTTGTCTTCAGGACTTAGTAAATCAACCTCAATTAGTTTTTTGCAATATGGAACTAAGGTTAAATCTTCAAATTGATAAAATGGACCATAACTAGAAGATTTTGCCATAGCATGCTCAACCTCAGTAACTAAACACAAATTTTCAATACGAATTCCATATGTGCCATCAATATATAAACCAGGCTCGTTACTAACTATCATACCAGGCAATAACGCAACTCCTGAACTAGCTTGTGAAATTCGTTGTGGTCCCTCATGAACACAGAGGAAACTTCCAACCCCATGCCCTGTGCCGTGGCGATAATTCAAAAATTCGTTCCACAACGGCGTGCGAGCTAAAACATCTAAATTTTCTCCACAAGTACCCTGCACAAAAATACTCCGTGATAAAGCCAAATGCCCTTTTAACACCAAAGTGTAATGACGCTTTTGTTCAGCAGTTGGTTCACCCAAATGTACTGTACGGGTAATATCGGTAGTTCCCTCAAGATATTGACCACCAGAATCAAGCAAGTACAAACTATCATCTTTAATCACTTTACTCGTCTCTGGAGTTGCACGATAATGAATAACTGCACCATTGGCTGCATAACCGCTAATGGTAGAAAAACTTAAACCTTTGATATTTTCCTGTTTGCCACGGAATTCAGCTAATTGAGCGGCTGCACTAATTTCATCAACACCAGTTTGCCAATTATTTTCCAACCAATGCATAAACTCTACCATCGCAACGGCATCTTTAACATGTGCATAACGTGCACCATCTTGCTCAGCCTGATTTTTTAAGGCTTTTTTATTAACAATTGGTGAACGCGCATAACTAACTTGACTATTACGCTCAGCTTGCTGCAGCATCCAATAGCTGGCGGTTTTATCATCTAAACAAATATGAGTATTTAATTGAGCTACATAATCGCCAAATTCAGCATATTCTCTAACATTTACACCTGCAGACGTTAGCGTTTGACGCAACTCAGGGCTTACTTTAGCTAAATCCACAAACCAAATTGCTGAGCTTTGACCAACCAAAGCATAACTTATCACCAATGGATTATATTCAATATCCGCGCCACGAATATTAAATAACCACGCAATTTCATCCAGTACATTGAAAGCAATACAATCTACACTCTTTGCAGTTAACTCTTGTCTTAGCCAAATTAATTTATCCTTCACCGAAACGCCTGTATATGACTCAGCATGCGCATAAGCTGGTGCTTGTGGTAAAGTTAACTCTTCACCCAGCGCTAACTTGCAATTATCAATCAAATTTTGCGCAATTATTACAACTTCTCCACCAATTTCTAGCATAATTTGCTGTAATCTTTGCACGCGACCAATTCCAACTAATTGCGGATCTATCCCAAGTCGCATACCTTTGGCATGCTGCTGTAACCATTGTTCAGTTTCGGATACAAAACCTTGTTGTTTCATTAATTTGAAACAGCTAGGATTTAATTGCTGTTCGGCTTGTAAAAAATAGCGTCCATCAGTCCATAAATAAGCCTGATCCAATGTCACCATAACTTCGCCAGCCGAACCATCAAAGCCACTAATCCATGGACGACGCTGCCAGCACTCGGGGACATATTCGCTATTATGTGCATCAATTGATGGCACTAAATAAATATCAACATTTACGTGACGCATTTCAGTACGTAATAATTCTAATCGTTGTAAAATACTCATACCAAACTCTCCTAAAAATAAACCACTTAGATTACATGACTAATTTTATCAGGTTTTATGCTTAATCAAGACTAATTATACCAATAACGTACATCTTTATTGTACCGCTAAAGCTGGAAATGCCGCAATTAATCCTAAAATAATGAACTGTGTACCAATTGCTAAGGTGAATAGACCCAAAACCTTAATTAATACATTCATGCCAATACCGCCCAAGAAGTCAAGCAGTTTCATGGAGTATTTAAAAATCACATAAATCAAAGCGGTAGTTATTAAAATGGCTAAAATTAATGACGACAAACGCGCCCAATTTAAACCAACTTCATCAGCATAAATAATAATCGTTGAGAAAGTTCCCGCACCAGTAGTTAATGGAATCGCAATCGGAATAACGGCCAGTGAAATAACTTTGGAGTAACTACTTGGGCTATGAACTTGAGCTTCATCATCAGGCTTTGAATTAAGCATATTGATGCCTGAAACTCCCAATAATAAACCACCTGCGATTCTAAATGCGGCGATTGAAATGCCAAAAAAGTCCAATAACTCACGTCCAAACGCTAAGGCTACCAGCATCACAATAAATGAAGTTAACGTTGCCGTTTTACATAGCCGCAATTGGTCTTTACGTGATAAGCCTTGACAAATTTGTAAAAATGGACCCAGAGCGGGAAAGTTATTCGCCACCGCAAAAATTCCAATCAAAAAATGCTGTAAACTCAGCGTTTTCTCAATTAGAATCATTTACTGGCTAATTTTGAACGCATTTGTTGAATGGTTGCGGCATAATCAGCATGATTAAAAATAGCACTTCCTGCAACAAAAGCATCCACCCCAGCAGCAGCAATTTCGGCAATATTCTCTACTTTTACGCCACCGTCAATCTCCAAAACAATCTCACGTCCAGATTGATCAATTAACTGACGAACTTGACGAATTTTATCCATAACCGCAGGAATAAAGCTTTGACCACCAAAACCAGGATTAACCGACATCAGTAAAATTACATCAACTTTATCCATAACATAATCTAGATAGCTCAATGGCGTAGCAGGATTAAACACCAAGCCACACTTCAAACCATAGCTTTTTATCAAACTTAAACTACGATCAATGTGTTGACTCGCTTCTGGATGAAAAGTAATAATATCGGCACCAGCATTAGCAAATTGGGTGATCAACTCATCAACAGGACTCACCATTAAATGCACATCGATTGGTGAATTACCACAATAAGGCTTAATCGCTTTACAAACGGCAGGACCAATCGTTAAATTAGGTACATAATGATTATCCATTACATCAAAATGAATCCAATTAGCCCCAGCCTCCAGTACTTGCTTAACCTCTTCGCCTAAACGAGCGAAATCTGCCGACAAAATACTTGGTGCAATAATAAATTGTTTAGTCATAACCATACTCTTAAAAGTTAAATTTTTATGTTCTTGATAAAATCATGTAAAATATGCGCAGTCAAACCCCAGATCAATTCACCATCATGCCAAAAACATTGGTTGTGTTTTATACTTGGATAGTCTGGATTAATCGAAAATTTGCTAATATTTAGTTCATCCAAACTGATAAACAGTAATTTAGCCACCTCAGCTGAATTAAAACCACTAATTTCACCATTCAGCCGCGCAACTACAGGATAAACACATTGTTTCGACACCACACTACTCTCAGGAAGCATACACAAAAATGGCTCAACGCTTCCCGTAAAACAAACTTCCTCATGAAATTCACGAATTGCAGTTGCAACAATCGAAGTATCGCTATCGTCAAATTTACCACCAGGTAAACAAACGTGTCCAGTAAAAGAACGCAATTCTGCCGAGCGCTTGGTAAGAATAATGGTATTATTTAATATACCAATCAAGACTGCGGCAGAATTATGTAGCACTATTTAGCGCTCTTAGCCAGAGTAGAACTTTCTACTGGTAAGGGCTTACCTTCAATAATATTTAATGCCCAATCCAATTGAAAATCATTTTTAAGATCGACTTGAGCTAGAGATTGATCGGCAACCTTAGGCATTTTTTTCATTTTAGCATCAGCTTTAGCTTTTATCTCTTCTTGAGTCATAATCTGTTTTGCAGGGCGAATAATTGGTACCGACTCCAATTTAGCATTTTTATCTAATGCATTTGGATTATCAATATGATGGTCCAAACTAGCCTCCGTAACATCCCAACTATCTAAAATATCACTATATTCACTTTGGATAATTACATCAGGCTTAATTCCTTCAGCTTGAATTGAACGACCTTTAGGTGTGTAATATAACGCCGTGGTTAATTTAATCGCTGTATCTTTTGATAAAGGAATTACCGTTTGTACCGATCCTTTGCCAAAAGTCTTAACTCCTAAAATACGCGCACGCTTATAATCCTGCAATGCACCAGATACAATTTCAGATGCAGATGCGGTCCCTTGATTAACTAGTACCACCATTGGTAAAGTTTTAAAGATCGCAGGAATTGAATTCATACTGGCTTGTTGCGTACCATCAATATCATAATCATTTGGCGATGCATAATATTTTTGTTTCGCACTTGCCAAACGTCCATCGGTGTAAACTACTAAGCTATCCTTAGGTAAGAACACGCCTGAAACACCAACCGCTGACTGTAATAAACCACCTGGATCATCCCGCAAATCTAAAACTAGCCCTTTTAGATGTGGATTAGTTTTATACGCTTTATTTAATGCTAGAGCCAATTCATTACTCGTATCAGCTTGAAAATTGGTAATTCGAATATAGGCATAATCAGGATTTAGCATTGTGGATTGAACACTACGTACCGCAATTTTAGCGCGCGTAATCGTAAAGTCAATTGGTTTCAAGGAGTTCGCGCGGGCAACCGTAATGACAACTTTAGTTCCCTCTTTTCCACGCATGCGTTTAATCGCTTCATCCAACGATAGACCACTAACTGGAACCCCATTAATTTTAACGATTAAATCCCCGCTTTGGACACCAGCCAAATATGCAGGAGTACCATAAATTGGTGCAACTACTTTAACCCCGCCATTACCCTTGTCACGACTAACTTCAATCCCAAGTCCAGCAAAAGAACCACTAGTCATTTCAGAGAGTTGTTTAAAATCATCGGCATCCAAATAATCAGAATGTGGATCCAAATTATTCAGCATCCCATCAATCGCGCCTTTCATTAACTTAGTGTCATTGACGCTCTCTACGTAATAATTTTTAGTAATTGCATAAACTTTAGCGAAATTATTAACATCATCAACAGGAATTGTATTCGCCATTTGTTGACTATTAATCGGGGTAATTCCATTTTGCTCATCTGCCGTTGCATAAATGCTTAAGGTCACCAATGATCCACATACTGCACCAAGTACAAATTTACTAATTGTTTTCAAACGCATATTCTTTCTATCTTAAAATAAATCTAAATCTTGATTCAAGCGTTCCACTAGCTCATAAATTTTCTCACGACTGTCTGTGCGAAGAATTTTACTTACCAATGGAGCAATTTGATTAAGATCTGTATTTAATATTACATGTTTCACATTCAATATATTAGCTGAATGCATTGAAAATTTACATAAACCCATTCCAAGCAATAAACGCGTTAATTTGACATTACCAGCCATTTCACCACAAATCGAAACAGGAACATTTTCTTTGTTAGCAGCAGCAATAATCTGGCTAACGACTTTAATAACTGCTGGATGAAGAGGATCATACAAATAATTCACCGCCTCATCGTTACGATCAATGGCTAAAAGATATTGAATTAAATCATTGGTGCCAATTGAAATAAAATCTACTTGTTCTAATATACCTCTAATCGAGAGCGCAGCGGCAGGAACTTCAATCATACTGCCAACTTTAAGTTTCTCATCAAAAGGAATATTTTCATCGCGTAATTCTTCTTTAGCTAAATCTAATTGATGAATCGCTTGTTTAAGCTCCCATGCCGAAGAAATCATCGGAAACATAATTTGAATTTTACCAAATGCAGAAGCACGCAAAATAGCTCGAAGCTGCATCCTAAAAAAGCCTTGTTCAGCCAAAGACATTCTAATACCAGTTAAACCCAGCGCAGGATTATCTGACGCGCCATGGGTTGCATTCCACTGTGGATTTTTATCAGCACCTAAATCGGCAGTTCGGATTGTCACCGAGTTTTTCTTCATCGCCTTAACGACATGTAAATAAGCTAAAAACTGCTCTTCTTCATTGGCAATATGGTCATTACGCCCGAGAAATAAAAACTCACTCCTAAATAAACCAACACCATCAGCATGATTATACTTAACATCATCAATATCTGCTGGAATTTCAATATTGGCAAAGAGCTCAATTTTAACACCATCACGGGTAACGGTGTCATCCTTACGAATTGCGCGCAATTTTTGGCGACTTTCTTGCCATTCCTTCTTACGGCGCTTATACTCATTCAAAACTAATTGATCGGGATTAACAATCACAACACCTTGAATACCATCAATAATGATAATTTCATCATCACGAACTATTTGACGACCGTTATTAACACCAACTACAGCTGGAATGTCTAAATTGCGCCCAATAATTGCCGTATGTGACGTTAAACTACCATAATCAGTTATAAATCCCGCAAAATTAGAGGCCTTAAACTGAACTAAATCTGCTGGTGACAAATCTCGGGTAACTAAAATACCTTTCTCGAGTTTCCCTTCATCAGCCCAATCAAATTTATTGCCCTCTAAATTCTTAAACACACGCTCCAATACTTGAACTACATCATTTTTACGTTCTTTAAGATAAGCATCACTCATTTCATCAAATTGATGAGACAAATAATCAGCCTGCAACTTAATTGCCCACTCAGCATTACAAGACTCTTGTTTAATTATTTCAAGTGGTGCTTGTGAAATCTGCGAATCATTTAGCATCATGATATTAAGCGATAAGAAAGCCCCCAACTCAGCTGGAGCTCCAGATGGGATATTGCCACGCAAATATTCTAACTCTTTACGCGTAGTTTTTACGGCTTGTTCAAAACGAATAACCTCGGCTGCAATTTCATTTGCCTCGAGAGTAAATTGCGCGACACCCTCAAGATCTTTATCGAGAATATAAGCTTGACCAATGGCTATCCCGCCACCAAGCCCAAATCCATGTAGTGCTATACTCATTTTGTACTACCTTTAATTATTATTCATTTTCACCAAAACGGTTTGCAAATAATTCAATAATTTTTTCTTGAGCAGCCAGCTCATCTTCACCATTACAAATTAAAGTTATTTCACTACCTTTTGAAGCCGCTAACATCATTAAGGACATGATACTCTTCGCATTTGCTTTACGCCCATTGCGCTCAATAAAAATATTTGATTTAAATGAATTTGAAAGTTGAACTAACTTTGAAGATGCACGCGCATGTAGGCCTAATTTATTTATAATTTCAATTTGTTGGGTTAACATTTATTTCTCCTTGAACGTGGATTATCCCATTAATCCCACCCTCCATTGCCTTAGCTACGCATAAATCTAAGCCTTGACTTGAATACGATATCGCACGTATTAACATTGGTAAATTTAGACCAGTAATTAATTCAATTCGACCAGATTGGATTAGTTCAGTAGCTATATTGCTCGGTGTAGCACCAAAGATATCACAAAGAATAAGAACGCCATCGGCTTTCGTAAGCTGGCGTTCTATAATTTCTTTAGCGCGCAGAATAATAGCATCTGGCGCTTCAGATTTTTTCACGGGTAGGATAACTAAATTATCTACCCGTTTATTCATGATATGTTCTAAGCAATAAGCAAAACTATTCGCAATTTCCGAATGTGAAATTATGAATACACTTATCATTAAGACATTCCATAATAGTTATTATTTCATTAGCTGATTAATACCTGCTACAATATTTTCAGCCGCAACACCAATATAAAGCTGTTTGGTTTTAGAGTTAAGATTAATAACCTCAATTACACCCTGCGCTTTAAGCTTGGCTAAATCAATTATTTTTTCATCTTTAAGCTCAATTTTAGCACGAGTTAAGGCAACTAAATTTATCGATTTAAGATTAGATTTGCCACCTAACGCACTTAAAATTTCAGTTGCAGCAGAAACATTTATACTCGCAGGCGCAACTTTAGTCACCGCTAATGGAGTTTTTTCAGCCGATTGAATGGTTAAGTTACGCCCTAATTGATTTAATGTATCACGGATTTTACTCGCAATAATTTCAGCTTGAGGACCCAAAATAACTTGAACTGAATCAGGGGCCGGGGTTACAAAACCCTTAGCACCAAGTGCTTTCAAAATTGGTTTATTAATATTTTCTGATGAACGCACTACTAAACGTAAACGAGTAGTACAAGCATCAACATTAATTAAATTATCTGCACCACCCAAGGCATTAATATACTGCATTTCAACACTGTCATTGGAAATAAGTGCAACTTTAGCCGCAGCAATTTCTTCTTCAGACTCGCGCCCAATGGTTGGCAGATTAAATTTCTTAATGAAAAACACGCCTAATGAGTAATACAATACAAACATTACAGCACCAACCGGCAACATCATTAACGGATTTTGCGCCAATTTAAAGAAGAGTACATAATCAATTGCACCAGCAGAAAAAGAGAATCCTAAGCGTACATGAAGTAGTTCCATAACTGCCAATGAAATACCAGTTAACACTGCATGAATTACATATAAAACAGGAGCTAAAAAGACAAATGAATATTCAATTGGTTCGGTAACGCCTGTTAAAAATGAAGTTAAAGCCATCGATAATAACAATCCAGCCACCATTTTTTTGTTTTGTGAATGCGCCGTAGTATACATTGCTAAACAAATTGCGGGTAAACCAAACATCATAATTGGAAAAAAACCAGCTTGGAAGAATCCAGCCGTTGGATCACCAGCCATGAAGCGTGCAATATCACCATGCACAACCACACCTTGAGCATTGGTGAAATCCCCCAACTGAAACCAAAATAAACTATTTAAGACATGATGTAACCCAGTTACCAACAGTAAACGATTAAATAAGCCATAAATAAACATTCCAACTTCACCAGATTCAGCCATCCATTGACTAAAAGAATGTAAACCATTTTGAATTGGTGGCCAAACATAACCCATTGCAATACCCAAAATCACCGCAGAAATACCTGTTGCAATTGGAATAAAACGTTTTCCACCAAAAAAAGCTAAAAATTCTGGAAGTTTAATATCTTTATACTTATTATATAAAACTCCAGCAATTGAACCAATTAAAATACCACCAAGCACACCGCTATCGATATCTTTATTAATTGATTTTAGCATCGCCACCAAAATTAAATACCCAACCGCACCAGCTAAACCTGATGCACCATTATTATCTTTGGCAAATCCAACCGCGACACCAATAGCAAACAATAAAGGCAGATTGGCAAAAATTGCATTACCAGCATCAGCAATAGCTTGAATATTTAATAAATCTGGTTGACCAAATCGAAGTAGCAAACCAGCTACTGGTAACATCGCAATTGGCAACATTAAAGCACGTCCAAGAGCTTGGATTGAAGAGAATTTCAATGCCATTTTTATTTCCTCAAATATAATTAATTAAATTGACTTTTTAAATACTCGCGAACTTCAATCGCAGTAGTTAAACTCAAGCAATGATCAGCAACTTCTTTACACTTAGCATAATTCAAAGTGCGAATAAAAGCTTTATTCTCTGGAATAGCACTAACTGTCATTGACAGATATTTAATGCCCAAACCAATCAAAACAGGAATAGCTAATTTCTCTGAAGCCATTAATCCACAAACCGATAAATAAGTGCTGTGTTTATTTGCACCACGAGCGGTTGCCGCAATCGCGGTAATCACTGCAGGATGTAAATGATCAACATCTTTGGCTAATTCGGTATGTTCACGATCTACAGCCATCACATATTGAGTCAAATCATTCGTACCGATTGACATAAAATCTACTTCTTTAGCAAAGGCCTCACTCATAAATGCAACCGACGGCACTTCAACCATGATTCCTAATTGAACATTGGCTTTAATATTCAATTCAGTTTTAATTTCTTCAAACATCTGTTTAACCGCACGATATTCAGATAATTTTGAAATCATTGGAATCATAACTTTAACATTTTCAGCTTCTGTGCGCAAAATAGCACGAAGTTGAGTTTTAAATAATTCGCGATTGGCTAAGCATAAGCGCACACCACGCACACCCAACATTGGATTATCTTCATGCATTTGAGTTAGATAAGCAATTTTTTTATCACCACCCGCATCAAGTGTGCGAATAACAAAAGGTTTATGACCTAATGCCTTATCAATTGCCATATATTCTTCATATTGAGCTTCTTCAGTTGGAGCTTCTTTAGATTCTAAGAACATAAACTCAGTTCTAAATAACCCAACGCCTTCAGCACCATTTTTAGCAGCGATTTCGGCTTCTTTAACATTTCCAATGTTTGCCAAACAGTTAACTTGATAACCGTCGGTAGTCGTTGCTGGCAAGCTAGAAGACTCTTTAGCTACACGTAACACTTCTTCACGCTTAGAAACTTCAGCTTTAGCTTGTGTTAACTCATCAGAACTCGGTAACGTATGTAATGTTGCCGTATTTACAGTTTCCAAAATTACTAACTTACTAGATTCTTGTAGAATCTCTTTCGCGACACCAATTAACAGAGGAATACCGCGTGTACGTGCTAAAATTGAGACATGTGACGTAACCCCACCACGAACACTAACCAAACCTTTAACTTGCTCACTCATAGCAATAACTTGCGATGGCGTAAAATCATCTGCAACCAAAATAACATCTTCATTATAGCTCTGCGTAACTTTGTTATCAGAACCACAAATTGCGGTTAACACCCGATCACGTACATCAATAAAATCACTTTGGCGTTCAATTAATAACTCATTACCTGTCGCAAGTAAGGCGTTACAAGATTCAGCCGTAGCTTTCTCCCATGCAAAGGGAGCGGATTGCCCCGCCATAATTAAATTTTTAGCATTAGTCGCTAATTCTGGATCAGTTAAAATCATTAAATGCGCACTTAATATATTTTTATGCGCAACGTCTTGATGATTAAGCCCCTTAATTTCAGCCTCAAGTTCAACGGTTAGTTCTTTGATAACTGTAGCTAATTTAGCTAACTCAAGTTCAGTATCAGCAGCAAAGCGCTCATATTTAAATTGCACACCTGTTTGTTGTACCAATTTTGCTACAGCTAAACCAGTTGAACCAACTACGCCATGATATTTGCCATTTTCCACTTTGCTGTCAACATTAGTCAATGCCTTAGCTGGCGGCGTAGGTGTTTCATTCGCATCATCATGCATTGCTATTAAAGAGTTCTTAATTTCAGCAATAATCGCCGTAGCATTATCACCTTTTACTAAAATTTTAATTTGATCTTGATATTGAACAGATAAACTCAATAGCGAAACCACACTCTTCACATTTGCAGATTGCTCACCTTTGAGCATTAAAATCTCATTATTCGGATATTTGCGTGCAATTGCATTTAATTGAGCCGCTGGACGAGCATGAATTCCATGCGTATTAGGAATAGTAATTAATTCAGATTCAAGCGATGCCACAACTGGAGCAACACTGGTATCCGCTAATGGTGCTGCTGCTTTTTCTCCACCAAGCGTTACTAACATAATTGCTTGTTTCAAATCGGTGATTACGCCATGCGGTAAAATTTCAATACTAATTTGTTTCTCTTCCATGTCCGTAACTAAAACTGGCGTAATCAAAGCAACTACGTTACCAGCAATATAATCCATATCAAACTCAGTTAATTTATCACCGACTTTAACTAACTGCCCCTCCTTAACTTTTACATCAAAACCCTTGCCACCAAGTGATACGGTCTCTAAACCAATATGAATTAAAATATCAAAACCACTCTCAGACTCAAGAGTGATTGCGTGTTTGGCTCGATGAATTGATTTTATTTTACCATCAATTGGTGAATACAATACATTTTCCAATGGATCAATGGCAAAACCATCTCCAACCATTTTCTCTGCAAACACAGGATCTGGAACCTTGGGTAAATCGACATAAACACCTCTAAGAGGTGGAAATAATTTGACTTGGTTTATACTCATGTTAACGCCTTTATCTTTAAGAACATAATATCGTTGTGGATTTTAACATAACCGACTTTGATAATATATGTGCAGCGCACCAAATTTACCTATTCTGAATAATGTCAATTGAATTATAATACCGCATACGCACATTTATTAAAGTCGAAAAATGCTTATTGAATTAATCTTGTGAAAGAGAATGCATTAGATTCGAAATAATAAACCTAATCATGGTAAATGTAATTTTAGAAATAGATGAGGAATAGTTATGAGCTTTACTGGTAAATTAAATTGTTTTGACATGGTTCTCTTTGGTGGTACTGGGGATTTAGTAAAACGTAAATTGTTGCCTGCTTTATACAATGCATTCATTGATGGCAACATTGATAAAATGTCACGATTCATTTGTTTGGGGCGTGGCGATATGACTCTTGAAGAGTATTCAGAGAGTTGTTTTAAATACGCAACTGACGCAAAAACTAATGTTGAACACAAACATTGGCAAGAATTTGCTAAACAAATTATTTACCTTAAGATTGACGCAACTAAAGTTGAAACTTATGCTGAGCTGCTTAAAACAATCGATCAAACTAGAACTAATATATTCTACTTATCCACGGCTCCTGAATTGTTTAAAGTGATTTGCAGCAACTTGGCAGAATTAAAATTAAATCACTATCTATCTCGAGTTGTCTTAGAAAAACCATTGGGTAATGACCTTGACTCATCAAATGACATCAATGATCATGTTGCTCAATTCTTTAAAGAAGACCAAATTTATCGTATTGATCATTTCTTAGGTAAAGAATCAGTACAAAATTTAATGGCAATTCGTTTTGGGAATACCCTTTTTGAAGCATTATGGCGCCGTCAATGGATCCGCAGTGTTGAAATTACGGTATCTGAAGAGCTTGGTGTTGGTTCACGTGGCGATTTTTACGAAAACACTGGCGCACTGCGCGATATGTTACAAAATCATTTACTACAAATGTTGTGTATTGTTGCTATGGAACCGCCATCATCGCTCGATGCGGATGTAATTCGCGGAGAAAAATTAAAAGTTCTGCGCTCGCTAAAACCATTAACCGAAGAAGATGTTCAACATAATGTCATTAAAGGTCAATACAAAGCTGGAACAATCGATGGCGAAGCCGTAAAAGGTTACCGTGAAGAAAACAATGTTAGCCCCGACAGTATTACTGAAACTTTTGTTGCGCTAAAAGCTGAAATTCAAAACTGGCGCTGGGCTGGTGTACCATTCCATCTTCGTACTGGAAAACGCATGCAAGAAAAAGTTGCTGAAATTGTAATTCAATTTAAAGATATTCCTTGCAAAATATTCCCAACTAGTGGTGGAGATTCAGCCAATCGTCTAATTATCCGAATTCAACCAGAAGAAACGGTAAAACTATTCTTCCTTGCCAAAGAGCCTGGTGACACCAACCGTTTAAAACCAGTTTACCTGGATTTAGATTTTAGCGAAATGTTCTCAAGCAGAAGAACCGATGGTTACGAAAGACTTTTACTTGATATTATTCGCGGCAACCTAAGCTTGTTTGTTAGTCGTCAAGAGCAAAATGCAGCGTGGCAATGGGTTGAACCGATTTTAGAAACTTGGAAAACTCAAAAAACCGCACCTAAACAATATACCGCTGGAACTTGGGGACCTGCAAGCTCTACTGCATTGCTAGCTCGAGATAATTTATACTGGCATGAAGAAATTGCATAGGAGAAAGATAATGCGAATTAAAACACTGATTTCTAATTTAATCTTGGTTACACTTCTTGGGGGGTGTTCACTGTTTGGACATAATCCTACGACTGTACCACAACCACCAAAGACGATTGAAAGCAGTGCGCCAATTCTATTGCCACAAATTGGTAATCCTGCTCAATCAAGCGTTAGCGAGAGCACAGCGGCAAAAACCAACGAATCACAGGCAACTCGATTTAAAACCATCACTGAAACACGTACTCCTGGTGGTGGTGTAAGCAAGGTAAATGTTGATAATCCAGCAGGTGGTATGCCTGATTACTATCTCGCACCATCGCAGCTACCAACAGATACCAACAACAACCCTGACAAACTTAGTCCGCCAAGTTGGGAATGGAGTTGGTAATTAACCTCAGAATAATAAAAATCTCTACAAATGTAGAGATTTTTATTATTCTGTCACATCATAATCATGAACATAATCAGAATTGAAATTACTTATGCTGCCACCATTACCATCAACATCATCCGCTAGACCATTATTGCGATGAGACAAGATATGTACCTCATTAGCTACGACTTCAGTCGTAAAACGCGTAGTATTTTGTTGATCTTGCCACTTACGCGTTCGTAAACGTCCTTCAACATACATGTGACTACCCTTATTTGCAAATTTACCAATAATTTCAGCTAATTTACCATAGACAACGACACGGTGCCACTCAGTTTGCTCTTTTTTTTCGCCAGATAATTTATCGCGCCAAGTTTCAGTTGTTGCCAAACTAAAACTAGTTACAGCTTCATTATTCGTCATGTGCCTAACTTCAGGATCACCACCTAAGTTACCAATTAAGATTACTTTATTTACAGAACCGCGTGCCATCATATCTCTCCAATAATTAAAATGATTATCAACATTTTATTAATTATCTGTCCAACGTAAGTTTATCACAGTTAATACGCAACTTCAATAACTATATACTGACATATTCAGTAAATAACTCAAGCCAATCAAACAAATTGTGTGTAAAACTAACACACAACAATTAGAACCTGCGAAATTTGATTACACAATGTTTATATTTACTAAACTTTAAATATAAACACCATCATAATTTCTCCACAAGAATTTTATACATGATGAATTACAAAAATAAACTACTCGCATCTTAGGATAATAATTATCCATTTTTGCAAAATATTACCCATGACTTTGATCGCTAGATTTGATTAAATACTTAAACCAATCTTTACCAATAAACTCATCATCATCGAATAATAAATTTCACATAAATAAACCAACAGAAGTTTAATTACTCGTTCGTCATAACCTAAAATCAATTGAGGATTAACTAAAATAAACAAGCTTAATTATGCTATAATTAATGTCCTTTTTTACAGGTGCTTTCATATGCTTGACCAAATTGTAATTCGTGGTGCGCGGACGCATAATTTAAAAAATATTGATTTAGATTTACCAAAAAATAAATTAATTGTCATCACTGGTTTATCTGGTTCGGGTAAATCATCATTAGCCTTTGATACACTTTATGCCGAGGGTCAACGTCGTTATGTTGAGTCATTATCTGCTTATGCACGACAATTTTTGCAGCAAATGGACAAACCAGATGTTGATTTAATCGAAGGACTCTCACCAGCCATTTCAATTGAACAAAAAGCGACTTCACATAATCCACGCTCAACGGTTGGCACAGTAACTGAAATTTACGATTATCTACGCCTACTTTTTGCACGAGCAGGAACACCTTTTTGTCCAACTCATAAAACAGCACTACAAACCCAATCAGTTGGTCAAATTGTAGATACTATTTTGGATTTACCAGCAGAGAGCAAAATCATGCTACTCGCACCTTTAGTTCTAAATCGTAAAGGCGAGCATCTTGATTTATTAAGTCATACCCAAGCTCTAGGCTTCACTAAAGTTCGCATTGATAATATCCTGTACAACCTTGGCGAAACACCTCAACTAGATAAAAATAAAAAGCATACTCTAGAAATAGTCATTGATCGTATAAAAGTAAAACCTGATATAAAATCACGCTTAACCGATTCATTAGAAACTGGCTTAAATCACGGTGATGGCAAAATTAAATTAGTTAACCTTGAAGATAACAGTGAAAAATGGTTTTCAAGTAAATTTTCCTGCCCAGAATGTGATTACTCCATTCCAGAGTTAGAACCACGTATTTTTTCATTTAATAACCCTAGTGGAGCATGTCAAAAATGTGATGGTTTAGGTCATATCACCTTCTTTGATCCGCATAAAATTGTAGCTAGTCCAGAATTATCGATTAGTGATGGCGCGATTAAGGGGTGGGATAAACGCAATCAATATACTTATCAAATGTTGATATCTTTAGCTAAACATTATAAATTTGACATTGAACAGCCTTGGGCTGAACTCACTGAAGAAGTACAACAAAAACTACTCTATGGATCACAAGAGGAGTTAATTCAATTTAATATTTTAAATGAACGCGGTGGTTATCGCAGTATTAAACAGCCATTTGAAGGAATTATCAATACCTTAGAACGGCGATATTTTGAAACCGAAAGCTCTCACATTAAGGAAGAGCTAACCAAATATCAAAATAATCGCGAATGTCCAGAATGTCACGGTTCGCGTTTGCGCAAAGAAGCCCTCAGCGTAACTGTTGGCAAATATAATCTAGCGACCATCAGTATGTGGCAACTAAAAAAGTGTGCCGAATATTTTAGTAACTTACAACTTGAGGGAAATAAACAAGAAATTGCCAATAAAATTGTTAAAGAAATTATCACGCGCGTTGGTTTCCTAATTGATGTTGGACTTGATTATTTAACCCTTAATCGCTCAGCAGATACTTTATCAGGTGGTGAAGCGCAACGCATTCGCCTAGCCAGCCAAATTGGTTCAGGTTTAACTGGAGTTATGTACGTTTTAGATGAACCATCAATTGGTTTACATCAACGAGATAATGATCGACTAATTGGAACTCTAACTAAATTACGTGATCTAGGCAATACAGTAATTGTGGTTGAACACGATGAAGATGCAATTTTACATGCGGACTATTTAGTTGATATTGGCCCTGGAGCTGGTGAGCATGGCGGGAAAGTCTTATTTGCAGGCACACCACATGAAATTAAAACGTGTGTTGGATCAATTACTGGTGAATATCTCTCTGGCAAAAAACAAATTGCGATTCCACAACAACGCCGCACACAAGATAAAGGTTTTTTAAGTTTAACTGAAGCAAGCGGTAATAATTTAAAAAAAGTTGATTTAGCCATTCCCGTAGGTAATTTTGTCTGTGTAACTGGTGTTTCTGGCTCAGGTAAATCAACTCTAATTAATGATACACTTTACCGCGCCCTAGCGCAGCATATTTATCGTAGCAATGAAAACCCTGAAACATTCAAACAAATAAACGGCTTAGATTTTTTTGATAAGGTCATCAATGTTGATCAAAGTCCAATCGGTCGTACGCCACGCTCTAATCCAGCTACTTATACTGGATTATTCACCCCAATTCGCGAATTATTTACACAAGTAAATCTAGCGCGTGAACGTGGTTACGGACCTGGGCGCTTCTCATTTAATGTCAAAGGTGGACGCTGCGAAACTTGCCAAGGCGATGGTTTAATTAAAGTAGAAATGCATTTCTTACCTGATATTTATGTTTTATGTGATATATGTAAAGGCAAACGTTATAATCGCGAAACCTTAGAAGTGCTTTACAAAGGTAAAAATATCCATGAAGTCTTGGCGATGACCGCCGAAGACGCCTTAACATTCTTTAGTTCAATTCCGAGTATTGCGCGTAAACTACAAACCCTAATGGATGTAGGTTTAGGTTATATTCGCCTTGGACAATCTGCAACTACACTCTCGGGTGGAGAGGCGCAGCGGGTTAAATTAGCCTTAGAATTATCTAAACGCGATACTGGGCGCACCATGTATATTTTAGATGAACCAACCACTGGCTTACACTTTCATGATATTGATTTGTTGCTAAAAGTATTACATAAATTTGCTGACCATGGCAATACAGTGGTGGTAATTGAGCACAATTTAGATGTAATTAAAACTGCCGATTGGGTAATTGATCTCGGACCTGAAGGTGGTGAGGGTGGTGGTAAAATTATTGCAACTGGCACACCTGAACAAATCGTTAAATTGAATAAGGGCTATACAGGAAAATACCTCGCGGATGTACTTAAAAGAGCTAAGGCGCATAAATCATCTAAATGAGCGATAAAATATACTATCAATCGGTTAAGCCATCAAAAACTTAAACATAATGCTCTAAAAATCAAGCAATGCTAGCTAAATTTGAACTTGGAGCTTATATCAAGAATATCAAGATTTTAATTTTTAAACGTTGTAAATTTGTAAATAATAACCTTTAGAGGTTAGTTTTAGAAGCAAGGAGTATAACAATATGGCAAGCAACACGTGGGATGCAGATTTTTATACCCGTAAACATAATTTCGTGACTAATTATGGCGAAAGCGTGGTTGAATTATTAGCGCCACAAGCAGGCGAGCTGATTCTTGATCTTGGTTGTGGAGCTGGAGAACTGACCGCTAAAATTGCGACTAGTGGTGCAAAAGTTAGCGGGATAGATTTTGCAGCAGACATGATCAGCAAAGCTCAAGCTAAATTCCCTGAACTAGAATTCAAACAACACAATGCCGAATTATCTTTTACATTTGAAGAACGCTTTGATGCGGTATTTTCAAATGCAGCGTTACATTGGATGATTAATGCCGAAGCCGTAATTAAAAATGTCGCGCAGAGTTTAAAACCAGGTGGCAGATTTGTCTTTGAAATGGGTGGCAAAGGCAATGTAGCGGCAATAATTCAAGCGCTTGAACTGGCGGCTAATGATTTTAATTTATCAGAATTAGCTATTTACAATTACTTTCCCTGCATTAGCGAATATAGCTCAATTTTAGAACGCAATGGCTTGAGTGTAAAATTTGCAGTTTTATTTGAGCGACCTACTCTTCTCGACGGAGAAGATGGTTTGCGTAATTGGATTAAAATGTTTAGGAATTCAGTATTAGATAAATTAAAACCAAGCTCTCATGAGCAATTTTTAGCTAAGATTGAACACTACGGGCAAGCTAAATTATTGCGTAACCAGCAATGGTTTGCTGATTATGTGCGTTTACGCATGATTGCAATCAAAGAGTAATACGCGATTCTATGACTAGCGCTACATTTACTTACACAGCTGACAACTTAATCAGAGCAAATAAATAATATCGCATTTGAAAAATAATACCCATAATCTAGCAAAGGCTTTCACGAAACCTAGCTAATTTATGATACAATAATTCGTTAATAATTTTTTATTTGGAGTATATAATGTCATTAAAAGCAGTCGCTCAACAAACTTTAGGTTTAATCGATTTAACTACACTCAACGATAACGATACCAATGAAATTGTTATTGAATTATGCAAAAAAGCTAAGACTGAATTTGGTTCAGTTCCAGCAATTTGTATTTTTCGCCAATTTATTCCTGCCGCCAAACAATATTTTGCAGACAATGGTCTAAATGTAAAAATCGCAACAGTTACTAATTTCCCACATGGTGGAACCGACATTGAATTAGCATTACGTGAAACCCAAGAAGCTATTGATTTAGGTGCAGATGAAGTAGATATCGTATTTCCTTATCGCGCATTAATGGCTGGTGATACACAAATTGGAGCTGAAATAGTTAAACGCGCTAAACAAATTTGTGGCACTAAAACGCTTAAAGTAATTATTGAAAGTGGTGTTTTACAAGATCCAAAATTAATTGAACTCGCTAGTGATATTTGTATCGCTAACGGCGCTGATTTTATTAAAACTTCAACTGGAAAAGTAGCAATTAACGCTACTTTAGAAGCAACCGAAGTTATGCTAAATTCAATTAAAAAAGCAGGCGGTAAATGTGCATTCAAAGCCGCTGGTGGCGTACGTTTAGTTTCTGAAGCTAAAGATTACTTAGATTTAACCGCACGAATTATGGGTGCCGAATGGATTAATTCAAATACTTTCCGTTTTGGTGCATCAAGCCTATTAGGCGATGTGCTTAATGTATTAAGCGGACGTGAAAGTATTTTAGATAAAACGGTTTATTAATCGCATCAATTAAATAGACGTAATTCGCCGATTTACTTTGGTTAATTACGTCACAAAACATTAAATAACTTCTGGAGAGTATGTTATGCAAAAACGTGTAATTGTAATGGTTTTAGATTCATTTGGAATTGGTGAATTACCCGATGCCGCTGATTTTGGTGATGTTGGCTGTAACACCTTAGGACATATTGATCAATATGCTCATGCGAATGGTCTTGAATTTAAAATTCCTAATATGTTAAAACTAGGTTTAGGTAAAGCTTTTCAAGCGGTAAATGGTAAAACTTTATTTGCAGATACTAATGATTATGTCGTAAATGGTTTTTATGGTGCGGCACGCGAAAAAAGCTCAGGCAAAGACACCACTAGTGGACATTGGGAAATTGGTGGCTGCCCTGTCAATTTTGACTGGGGTTACTTTACAGCACATGAAAATAGTTTCCCGCAAGAATTGCTCGATAAAATTGTAGCACGAGCTAAAATACCTGGCTATTTGGGCAATTGCCATGCCTCAGGGACAACCATTATTGCTCAACTTGGTGATGAACATATTAAAACTGGTAAACCAATTTTCTATACCTCCGCTGATTCTGTATTTCAAATTGCTTGTCATGAAGGTAGTTTTGGTTTAGATAATTTGTATAAATTATGTCAAATTGCGCGTGAAGAATTAGAGCCGTATAACATTGCTCGAGTGATTGCTCGCCCATTTGATGGTATGAATGCCGATAACTATGCGCGCACCAAAAATCGTAAAGACTACTCTTTATTACCGAGTGCTCCGACCATTCTTGATGTTTGTAAAGAAAATGGTGGCGAAATGGTTGCAATTGGTAAAATTGGTGATATTTATGCACATCAAGGAACTACGGTTGAAATAAAAGCCAGTGGCCTACCTGAGCTTACTGATACGACTATTACTGCAATTAAAACTCATGTATCCGCTAAACCTACTTACATTATGACTAATTTAGTTGACTTTGACATGAATTTTGGTCATCGGCGTGATGTAATTGGTTATAAAGAAGCTTTAGAATATTTTGATACCCGAATTCCTGAAATTATCGCCAGCTTGAATCCTGAAGATATCTTGTTGTTTACAGCAGATCATGGCTGTGATCCAACATGGAAAGGCTCAGATCACACGCGGGAACATATTCCAGTCTATGGTTATTATCAAGGTAAAGAGCTAAATATTGGTATTCGTGAAACTTTTGCCGATATTGGTCAAACCATTGCCAATCATCTAGCTCTACCAGCTTTAAATTTTGGTAAAGCTTTCATTTAATAACTAATTCAGTTATTTCATTACTGAAAATAAAACCACTGTAGAAACTTATGCTACGGTGGTTTTATTTTACTTCTAGAGTAATGCGGCTTTAACTCGGCGCACTTGACGCACCAAATCACTAAAAGTTTCAAAATCAAGCGTTTGCTTGGCATCTGAAATTGATTTATCGGGATCAGGATGCATTTCAATCAAAATTCCATGTGCACCCGCAGCCACTGAAGCGCGCGCCATTGGCAAAACTAATGAACGCACGCCAGTACCGTGGCTTGGATCAGCAATAACGGGTAAATGGGTTAATTGTTGTAAGGCTGGAATCGCGTTTAAATCCAAGGTATTCCGCGTAAAAGTTTCCACCGTACGAATACCACGCTCGCATAAAATCACATTCGGATTCCCCGCCAACATGATGTATTCAGCCGACATTAACAATTCATGATAGGTTGCAGCAAAACCGCGTTTTAATAAAATTGGATTTTTAATTTTACCTAATTCAGTTAACAAGGTGTAATTTTGCATATTGCGCGCACCAATTTGCAAAATGTCAACGTATTTCGCAGCATCCGCAATTTGACTACCATCCATAACTTCGGACACCGTAATCAAACCATATTTAGCACCAACTTCGGCTAATAATTTTAATCCTTCAACACCCATACCTTGAAAGTCATAGGGTGAAGAACGTGGTTTGTATGCCCCTCCACGCAAGGCTTGGGCACCATTGGCTTTGGCAACTTGTGCACAGGCTTCCAATTGCTCACGTGACTCAATTGAACACGGTCCAGCAATAATAAATAATTCATCACCACCGATACTAACTTCACCCATCTTAATCACGGTATCACTAGGTTTAGTTTGGCGACTGGCTAATTTAAAATTACTAGTTAATGGCAACACTTTAGCAACATTCGGTAATTGACTAAATAACTCAGTTGCGACCAATGAATTCACTCCAGCAATCACAGCTAAAATATTCGCATCGCTCTCAACCACCCGAAAACCCATATTTTCCAAGCGCTCAATTAAAATTTGTTTATCGAGATAATTGGTATTAGCGTGTAATTCAAGCAACATGATAGAGCTCCGCAGTTAATTTAGTTAATTCTGCTGGTGTAATTTGCGCGGCAATTTGACGCACTAAATACGAACCAACTACGCAACCATCAGCCAAGTTTAAAATTGCCTGCACCATCGCTGCATTGGATACTCCAAAACCAACCGCAATTGGTAAATCGGTTGCTTGACGTAATTCAGCAATTTGGCTGGCTAAATCCAACGGTAAGCCTTCACGTGTTCCAGTTGTGCCCTTTTGACAAGCATAATAAACAAACCCACCCGTAACACCAGCTAACAAAGCCCGCATCCGTTCAAGACGCGTTGATGGCGCAATTACCGTAATTGGTGACAATTCAAGACTACGGCATAAATGCCGATAAATTGCAGCCTCTTCAAAAGGTAAATCAACAATCAAAATTCCATCCGCACCAGCGGTTTTAGCCGCCGTTAAAAATCCAGCCAAATCACCTTGAATTGGATTGTAATAGGTAAAGACAATAATCGCAACGCTGCTTTGTGCTCGTATTTGACGAATGATCTCCAAACTATCTTTAACCGTAATTCCTGCATTAAGTGCACGTTCCATGGCTTGTTGAATAACTGGACCATCGGCAACAGGGTCAGAATAAGGAATTCCAACTTCAAGTAAATTGGCACCGCCTTTAACTAAGGCTAAAAAATATTCAACACTGGCATTAACTCCACCATCACCAGCGGTTAAATAAGCTACTTTGGCTTGTTGCTCAAAAGCATGTTTAATTCGTGACATTGACTAACCCCCGTTCAATTAGACCTGGTAAATCTTTGTCACCACGTCCAGATAAATTAACTAAAACATAGATATCTTTTGGTAAATCTTTGGCAATTCGCATTAAATAGCCCAAAGCATGCGATGATTCCAAAGCTGGAATAATTCCCTCGCTGCGAGTCAATAATTGAAATGCCGTCAAGGCTTCTTGGTCACTGGCAACATCGTATTCTGCGCGTCCAATTGAGTATAAATCAGAATGTTGTGGACCCACCGCAGCGTAATCTAAACCCGCTGAAATTGAATGAGTATCGGCAATTTGTCCATCTGCAGTTTGCAAAACATAGGTGCGATTACCATGTAATACACCCAAACGTCCCGATTGAAAGCGCGCCGCATTTTCACCAACGCCAAGACCATAACCACCAGCCTCAACCCCAACTAATTTAACTTGTTCATCAGGAATAAAAGCTTGGAAAATACCAATTGCATTCGAACCACCGCCGACACAAGCAATCACCAAATCAGGTTGACGAGCCGTACGCTGTTCAAATTGAGCCTTAGCTTCATTCCCAATCACCGCTTGGAAGCGTGCACAAATTTGTGGAAATGGATAAGGTCCAAGCGCCGTACCTAAACAATAATGAGTTGCGTCATAGCTAGCTGCCCAATCGCGCAAAGCTTCATTGACCGCATCTTTTAGCGTCGCACTACCATCGGTAACAGGTACAACTTTCGCTCCCAGTAAACGCATTTTGGCAACATTGGGTGCTTGACGCTCAACATCAACTTGCCCCATATACACCACACATTCTAAACCCAGCATCGCGCACGCCGTCGCCGTCGCTACACCGTGTTGACCTGCTCCAGTCTCGGCAACAATGCGGGTTTTACCCATTTTTTTGGCTAATAAACATTGACCTAAGGCATTATTAATTTTATGCGCACCAGTGTGAGTTAAATCTTCGCGTTTTAAATACACGTGTTTTAAACCAATCGCGGCAGCAAAATTTTTCACTTCGGTAAGTGCCGTTGGACGGCCAACAAAATTCTTTAATAAATCCAAATACTCATGTTGAAATTCATCGGCTAACGCAATTTCATGATAAGCCTTAGTCAAATCATGCAGCGGTTCAATCAATAATTCTGGCACAAACATACCGCCATACGCACCGTAATAGGTTGGGCGCAGCAAAGCTAAAAACTCACGAATTTTGTCGAAATCTTTCACGCCACGACTACTTTCAACGCCTGAGGACAAATCTACGCCATCGGGAGTAGTTTCCGCAATACGCTCAAGCACATTCGACTGATCTAAACCACCCGCGATAAAGAAACGAAATTCACTTTGACTTGGTGGTGTAATTTTTTCATAGAGTACAAAATCTTTAACTGGATTTAAACAACTCGGCAAAGCTTTACCATTAGCCACATAAATTATTGGCTTATAGGTAAATTCATTCACACTTGCCCGTGGTAAATCGCCATGTAACTGAATCACATCTAAATTTAGCTCAGCATCAATCGCCTTAATTTGCTCAAGCGGCTCATCAAAAAACACTCCGACCACTTGAGTTGGGTAATCTTTAAGCACCGTACAAATTTGTTTCGCCGTATCTAAATCAATTTGACGTGGCGAATGACTGGTAAACAGCAGCCCGATATAATCAGCGCCACTCGCGGCAACTTTACGTGCCATTTCTGGTGTGGTAATTCCACAAATTTTAATTAACATATACTTAACCTATTTAACATTTATAAATCTTTTCGCTTTAGTTATAAAATTCAAGCTCTCACCTGTCACAAACTATTTTGCATTGAATAATGATAGGTCAAGCCGACCATCAACAATTGGAGGACACCATAAATAATTAGTATTTAATATTTTTGAAAAATTAAATACCCCATCGGTAATAGCATCATCTATTCCAAGCATACTCGCCATTTGCAAATTAAACGAGCGAAATGACACGCTAAAACATGAGAACATCAAACCACCATTTAAATCATCATCCGACCAAGGCATCGATTTTCTTAATAAATCCGCTTCAGGAGTGAAATTTTCTTTAGCGGCTTTCTTAACATGTGCAGAATCTGGCAAGTTATCCAGTTGGCGCGAATCATCCATACTCCGCCCGATACACGCCTCTTTACGGACTGAATCATTACTACTCAACCAGTCAAAATCATGCAACCACTGTTGCAAAACCCAAAAACTAGAGCCAGACAATTTACCCTCAGACACGATAGCTACAGGCAAAATTCCATCACCCTGTGGATTTTCAATTCCATCTTCAAAATCCGATAAATCAAATTTTTCACGATAGGCATATGCTGACACAGTTTTCTCTAATGTAAATGAAGCCGCCAACAATTTTTTTAGTTTAGTTGCTTGATGAAATAATTTACCTTTATCTTCATTTTTTAACCAAATTGCCAAATCACATCCAGCCTCATCATTCATCAATGCTGAATTAAATTTATGGGGTTGATAGACGTCAACTTGAGGAAAATATTGCATTAATTTATTTCCAAAGCCAACTACAGCACTACATCCATCCACAACTTGACTAAGTTCTGTGAGCGTTGTAGTTAAATGGTTGCCATCCACAAGCTTAAATAACATAAACATTGCTGAAGATGTTTTATCTTCGATAATTCCAATTTGATATTTTTTCATCTAAGCCACCTTTTTGTAAAATAGAGTTATATTAGATGATAATTCCACACATCTTAATTAACATTTTAAACGCCATAACTAATTTTCTTATACTTTGGTCGCAAATTATACCCATTTAGAGGATTATTGGATTCGTATAATGCAATAAACTCCATCTCTTTTTTATTTATGATGTCACTATTTCCTAGTTGTTCAATAATTTCCCAAAGAATATCCTTAGTGATTGTAAAACTTTTACGTGTCTCTATTGGAAAATCTTCTTCTAGCTGTCTTTTATTAGGAGAACCATAATAGTTAATATCATCAGTAACATCTTGACCAATATAAATTTTACCATTTGGATATGTTATTTTATAAATAACTTTTCTTTGCATTGACGTCATATCAATTAAGCTCAGAAAAACTCAGCTGGATTTGCCAAACGCGATAACGCTTCACCGACTAACACCCCATCATAACCAAGTTCAATTGCAGCTAAAGCTTGCTCACGAGTTTTTAAACCCGACTCAGCAACCTTAACTACTCCAGCAGGAATCAATTTAATCAATTCAGCAAACTGATCGGGGTGCATGGTGAAATCATTTAAATCACGTTGATTAACCCCGATCACATCGGCATTGGCTTGTAAGGCAATTTCTAATTCATTCGGATTATGTACTTCAACCAAAATTTCTAGACCAAATGCATGAGCCAATTTCGCCATTTCAAGCGTTTTTTCTTTAAGCACATGTACAATCAATAAAATAACATCCGCGCCATTGGCTGCCGCTTCGGCAATTTGTGGTGGAGTTAACATGAAATCTTTACAGAGCACAGGAATTGGACTATCTTTTAGCCCTTCGGTTACACGGCGTAAATCCGCCATTGAACCATTAAAGCCAGCATCGGTTAAAACTGAAATCGCCGCTGCGCCCAATTCAACATAGAGTTTAGCCCTCTCTAATGGATCACCAATTTCAGCAATATGCCCAGCCGATGGCGATGCACGTTTAATTTCGCTAATTACCGCGAATTGTTTACTAAGTATAGATGCGCGCATACTTTTACGTTTTTGTGGCGCTTGATATTTACGCGCGACAATTTGCTGTAACTTATTTAGTGGAATAATATTACCCGCGGCTAAACGCGCTTTAGCTAATGCCACACCTTCTTTTAGGCTCGCCGCTTTACCATACACAAATAGCGCCGCACCAGCATTTAATGCCAAACTATCACTAATTCCCGTGGTTTGTCCATTTAAAGTACGAATTAACATTTGTGCGTTATACATCCGATCGCCGCCAGCTAAATCGCTTAATTCAGCTTGAGATAAATTTAACTCACGCAAATCTAGCGTAATATCACTAATTGAATAACGGGTAACTAATTTAGCCTGCAATGTATCCAAGCAACTTAATTCATCTAAGCCGTTGCCATGAAACACCAAAGATTTAGTCGTACCAAGGCGAAATAAGGCTTCGGCAATTACCACTACATATTCGGCTTTATAGACACCCAAAATTACGTGTTCACGTCCAGCTGGATTTAAAAGTGGACCCATTAAGTTAAAAATTGTTGGCGTGGCTAATTTTTTACGCACGTCATTTAATTTACGTAAAATTGGATAAAAATTCGGTGCAAAGCAAAACGCAAAATTACGCTGAGCCACTGAATCGGCAATTTCTGCATCGGTTAAATTAAGATTAAAACCTAATTCGGCTAAAACGTCGGCAGAACCACATTGCGATGACACTGCACGATTACCATGCTTAATTACAGGCACACCACACGCGGCAGTTAATAATGAACCACCCGTTGAAATATTTAGCGTTCCAGCTTTATCCCCACCAGTGCCTACAATATCAATAAACGGATAAGCCAAATTTAAGCTCCGCCCGCTTTCGGTTAACGCACGATGAAAGCCTAATAATTCATCGGCAACTTCTCCTTTTGCGTGAAGTAAACTTAAAAAAGAACCAGCTAAAACTGGATCAACATCACTAAGTAGCGCTTTAGCGGCTAAATAACTATCTTCGAGTGAAAGATTTTGACGGTGACTTAATTTTTGTATACATTTAACGAGCATGACAGATTTCCACAAAATTGGTTACGATTTGTTGACCCTCAGGAGTCAAAATTGATTCGGGATGAAATTGCAGTCCATAAATTGGATATTGGCGATGACTTAAAGCCATAATATTACCTTCGCTATCCTCGGCTTCAATTTTAAGCACGGCTGGAAAATCATTTTTCTTAACCACTAGCGAATGATAACGCGCCGCCGTAAAGGGTAAATGAACTTGTTTAAACAATTTACCGCGGTTATGAAAAATCAAACTTGGTTTACCGTGCATAACGGTATCAGCTAAATCAACCGTTCCACCAAAGGCAGCACCGATGGCTTGATGACCGAGACACACTCCCAGCAAGGGAAATTTCGCGCCTAATTGACGAATAACTTCAATGCAAATTCCAGCTTGAGTTGGATGTCCTGGGCCAGGAGATAACACAATTCCAGTCAAGTTCGGCAGAGCTTCAATTTCAGCAATCGTTAAAGCATCATTCCGTACCACTTGCACATCAGCGCCAGCAATTAACAAGCTCTGATACAGATTATAGGTAAAACTATCGTAGTTATCAATTAATAAAATCATAATCCACCTCCGACTGCCAATTCAATACTTGCCATACCACCACGCGCTTTAAGATAAGTTTCTTCAACCTCTTTTTCTGGCACCGAATCATAAACAATCCCAGCGCCAACCCGAAGTTCAATTTGTTGATTTTGAATAAACATGGTCCGAATTGCAATCGCTGCGGTTAAGCTGCCAGCTTCATCAACCATCAATACCGCACCGCCATATAAACCACGGCGTGTCATTTCCAATTCATCGATAATTTGCATCGCACGAATTTTAGGTGCACCCGATAAAGTTCCTGCAGGAAGCACTGACTTAACCACATCAAATTGATTATATTGCGGATCGAGTTGCCCCACCACATGTGACACAATATGACTGACATGCGAATAACTTTTAACATTTTTGAATTTAGTTACTGTCACCGTACCAGCTTTAGCCACTGCACCCACATCATTTCGAGCTAAATCAACCAGCATAATATGTTCAGCGGTTTCTTTAGGATCGGCTAAGAGTAGATTAATATCATCGCCTTTTTTACAGGTTCCTGCAATTGGCACCGTTTCAATCACGCCATCTTTAACACCAACCAATAATTCAGGTGATGCACCAGCTACGGCAAATTCAGCTTCTTCAAATAAATATAAATATGGGGTTGGATTAAGTTTACGTAACGCGCGATATAAAGCAAACGGAGCAAGATCAGATTCAGCACTAAAGGTCCGCGATAAAACTACTTGAAAAATATCGCCTTGACGAATATACTCTTTAGCCCGAATAACTTTTTGCATATATTCTTCGTCGCTAACATCTGGTAATAAATTAATTTTGGCATGTTGTGCTAGGGCTGGCATACTATTAATGGTAAATAGCTGCTCAATTATTTGCTCAATTTCGCATTCACTACCCTCGTGACTAACAATTAACTTTTGGGTTTGATGATCAAAACAAATTACGGTTTTATATAAGCGCATAAAAAAGTCAGGCACTGGCTTAGCTGGATGACGATCCGGAAGTTGTTCCTTCACGCGCACTCCATCATAAGTAATAAAGCCAAACATTTTGCGCCCTGCGCTAAATTCAGGAAGCAAAGCATAGGGATCACCAGTGTGCGCAACCGTTGTACCCGCATAATCAATCTTGATTTGGCGACCAACTGCACGTAATGTTGCTAACGGATTAATTCCAATAAAGGAAAATTTTCCATAACCTTCATCATACGCTGATTCCATCATTGTCGAACCAACGCCACCAATCGCACTATAGGCTAAAATAGGTGTTAAACTATCATAAGCCAATTGACGTACACGCGGCGTTATTTTGGCAAAGCTTGCGTCTAAACGCGAATCATTAAATAAACTCATTCTTTAATCCTCAGCAAATTTTATTGAGTGCCATAACCCAATTGGTTGTATTCTGTAATGACGTAATGATACATCAGTACAAACTACCTTGTCAAGCAAAAAAAACCACCTACTTTTAGGTGGTGCGCCTTAAGGCTGATTAATACATGGTTGCGCTATCGATACTTGGAATTTTATTCACTTTATATTGATATGGCGCCGTGCTTGTATAAATTATATCCACCCGTTGATTTTTAGGTTGTAAGCCTTTGTCATTATTTGGGAAAATTGGCTTAGTATTGCCATAAGAAATAACACTAAGTTGCTTAGCTGGAACCCCTGCTTTAAGCAAGGATTGTTGCACGCTCTGCGCACGTTGCAAGGCCAACTCTTGATTATGTTGAGTAGTACCAACTTCAGAACTATTACCTTGAATTTGTACATACGCGGTTGGATGGGCAATTAAATAACTCGCATTAATGGTTAATAATTTGGCGACATTTGCAGGCACATCAGCATTATTAAACTGAAAATAGACCACGTTATTCATTACGGTAGTCTTGATTGACTGATCGGGGTTATTCGCACTATCTACTGGGGCTTGATTACTTCCACAAGCGGTCAAACTCAAAATAGCCGTTAACACAGCTAAAATCTTCATTCCACGCATTTAAAATTCCTTCTTAATAAGTGTTTGCTGTTTATTATCTAATTTAAAAAAGCAAATTTAAATAGATTAAGCATTTTATGCAAGCCTTATTATACTATAAGCACAAGACAAAGAGCTAAACTCAAGCTAAAAATGGTACAATAACTGTAATTATATTCAGCATTGAATCATCGCACTATGAAGCAAATTATTATCCATGACATCGTTAAACAAATTGATGCACCAATTAGCCAACCGAGTGAACAAGCCAGCAGCATTACCGCCGATAACGACATTGATGCTATTCGCACTTGGTTGCTCGAATTTAGAAATAGTCCCAATACCTTTATTTCGTATCGTCAGACCGCGGAGCGCTTTGTGATTTGGCTAATGCAACAACACTTAAATCTTAGGCAAGTTACCCGCGAAATTATTCAAAATTATGAAGATTTTTTAATTAGCCCTAGCCCCAGCGATTTCTGGTGCGGACCATCTAAACCACGGATACATTCCGACTGGAAACCCTTTGTCAAAGGACTTTCCAAATCAAGTATAAAATTAAACTTGCAGATTTTAGGCAGCCTCTACCAATATTTAATTGATGCGGGTTATTTGGTGCGTAATCCATTTCGACTAATTCGTGCACGCAGTAAAACCTCAATTAATGTTGAGCGAATTTTAACCATGCGTGAATGGAGTTATTTAACTGATTATATTGAAAATTTACCACAAGACACACCAAAAAACAAATTTGAAGCTGAACGCGTTAAGTGGGTATTTAGCCTACTGTATTTAACTGGTTGTCGCAGAAGTGAGGTCGCACAAGCGCACATGGCGGATTTTGTCCATAAGCGCGGTCAATGGTGGCTCAAAGTAATTGGTAAAGGCAATAAATACGGTGAAATACCCGTCCCAAATGAATTACTTAGTGCGCTCATGCGTTATCGTAAAGCTATTGGTTTAGCCGAATACCCAACACCACTAGAAACCGAAATACCGCTAATTTTCAGTAAATATGGGCGGCTACAAGCGATTAGCGATTCAATGCTCTATAAAATAATTAAAACCACCTGTAATAATTTAGCCGATGAACTTAAATCCATCGATCCTGCTAGTGCCTATGTAATTAGTAAAGTATCTACCCATTGGCTGCGCCATACCTCTGCCACTCATCAAGTCGATGCTGGCATCGATATTCGCATTGTTAAAGAAAATTTACGTCACAGCATGTTAGAAACCACCATGAAATATCAGCATACCGAGGCTGACTCGCGACATGAGGAAACGATTAATAAATTTGGTAAAAAATAAACCTAGCCTGTTTAAATCTAAATTTTTTCCAAATAGAGCTTCCAACCTTGATTCCGTAATAAATTTACGCCAACTACTTAGCCTATAGATTAACCAATTTAGTCTATTGAATATATTTCAATGTAAAGACTAAACAAGTAGCATAAATAATTAAAATATAACAATATGTTGAGTGGTTACAATTCACAATCAAGCATCAATTAATTTTTGTTTTAACACAACCTAATTCAAATTTAATTACCTAATTTTGCGCTCAATCTAAGCTCACGATCAGAGCGCAAATCCGAACTCGCATAAACTAAAGCTTCAGCATTTTGCTTAACTGCAGCTAAAACAATCTCACGATCTGAACGCAAATCTTCACTCGCATACTCCAATGCGAAACCATGCAATTTAACCGCAGCTAAAATAAACTCGCGATTAGAAATTAATTCAATCGCCGCATGATCAAAAGCCCATTCATATTCCAGCGCCGCCGCTAAAACAACTTCAGGATCAGCTTTTAATTCGTCACTCGCAAATTCCAAAGCGCGCCCCTTCAAGCTAACTACCTGTAACACAAAATCTTTGTCCGCACGTAATTCATCGCTGGCATGAGCAAAAGCCCAATCATTTTCTTTAACTGCAGCCAGCACAATTTCTTTCTCCGCACGCAGTTCAGCAGAACTAAATTCTAACGCACGTCCTTTCAGTTTAACTGCTGCCAAAACTAGCGCATAATCACCACGCAAGTTATCTGCAGCAAATTTCAACGCACCACCATTTTGTGCAACCGCAGCCAGAACCACGCTTGAATTAGATTGTAATTCATCCGCTGCAAAAATTAATGCACTACCATTGTTACTCACGGCGGCAATCACGATATCCACATTTGACTTTAACTCATCGCTCGCATATTCCAAAGCCTTACCATTTTGCGTAACCGCCGCTAAAACACACTCAAAATCATTTTTTAATTCAGGACTAGCAAATTTCAACGCCCGCCCTTTTTGGCGCACGGCACACAACACCAGCTCTTTATCCGCGCGAAGTTGCTGGGTTGCAAACTCTAACGCACGCCCATTTTCCTGAAGTAAATTTAAAACCTGATCTTTGTCAGATAAAGATAATTCAGCATAATTATTAGCCACTACAATTCCATTCATAAAAAAATCTAGTTTAATCAACTTAGATTTAAAGATTAATAAGCATTCACCACCGTTAATATGTAACAAATTAGTCATAAATTTTTAAGCGTTCCAAAAATTTAACGTTCTCATGGCTTAATTGTAGCTTATTTAAACCTATTCAACTCACTCATCTTAAAGTTTTGTACCAAATACATTTAGTTGATTATTATCAATTCTAGGTATAAACAGCTTAATTTAGCAGATTGTTCTAACCAAATAAAATAAATCATTAATTAGCGCAATTCACACTCGAATTCAAATTAAAGAACAATAAACAGGAACAAAGCAATACAGAGATTCTGTAGCAAATTACGCACACAATTTAGCAAAACCAAGCAATTAGAGCAAAAAACGTCATAAAATACGGATATAAACGGTGTTTATACATTAACAACTATCGATTTAATGTTATAATCTAGGCTGTTAAAATTTTTAAATGAAGATCGCATATAATGAAAAAATCTCTAAATTTTGTGCTACTTGCGGCAATTGCTTCGGCAATAATTGCTTGTAATGGTGGTAACAATAGTTCGACGCAACCAACCAATTCTAGCAATTTAAGCTTGACGTTAACGCCAATTAATATGCCACAAAAAGTAAAGAGTACTAATAGCATGTCAGATGGTTCTTTAAGTAGTGCAATTTGTCAAAATGGCACATGCACATGGAACAATAGCGCAAATAACAATATTACTCAAGGCGAGAATGACAATACGTTCTGCACAGGAACTAACTCAGAACAAAGCGGTACTGGATATACGTTGGGCAGCGGTGCTTATGGTATGACATTCCCAACAGGAATTCAAGCAACACCAACAGGATATGGTAAAACCGATGTTATTCTAGAATTGTTCAATACACCGTATGCGAATATATCTCAAGCAGACCTACAGAATTACTATAATATTGGATACACTACAATTTGGATCTCTCCACCTCAATATAGTGCTGCTGTTAATTATAATGGTACAGACATTCCTGCATGGTATGGTGCGTATCAACCAATGAATTTTGGTCAAATTGGCAACGAAAGTAATCCAATGAATTTTGGCTCCGCTAGTGATTTAGCAACATTAGTAACTAATGCACACAAAGTTGGCTTGCAAGTAATCGTTGATGTTGCTATTCATCAATTTGCTGCCGCAGGGGCGCAAAGCTCACCAGGCAATGCCACTAACTATTATAGCGGATCTTCAAGTAATCCATCATCATTCTATTGGCCACAAACTAGTGTCGCTGGCTACATTCCGTTTAATAATATTTGGGGTGGTAAATCAACATGTACAGCAAGCTCAGGTACAGTTATGGAAGGTACTAACCCAGGTAATGCCACCTCAATGTGGGGACCTGATTTTGCTGATACTAATGCAGGATACTCCGGATTACCAGCAGGTTCAAATTCTTCAAGCTGGATAAATCCAACGACTGGTGGCTCTGGAGCATCATGCAATACACAATCAATATTTGATGGTTACGCGGCATGGCTACTCGGCTTAAATAATAAAGGCGGTAACATGAGTGCTGCAGCAAGTGCTACTACAGGGTTTAACGTTGATGGTTTTCGGATCGATGATATTAGTGGACAAAGTACTACTTTCTGGAATCAGCTATTTAGTGATACTTCAGCATATAATGAATCAAGCAATATTTTCTTTGGTGAGTACCCAAGTAGTTCTGCTAGCGCATATGATAGCTATACGGCTATAAAAACAGCATCAGGTAATAATGCTTCCAACAACACCATGAAAATGTTAAATTTCCCACTGTTAGCTGGTTTAGTTAGCGCATTTAGTCCTGGAGGATCCTTGCAAGCCTCGCTAAGCACCAATAATGGCAACACTGGAATGATTAGTAGTGGCAATGCTTATACATCATCTTCAAATGGGACTCTCGCGGGAACAAATGCGATTAATTTAGTAATGGATCAAGATACCGTGCCAGATAGTATTAATAGTCGTGCAATGTGTCCATGGAGTGGTAGCAATGAATTCACTATGAATTATTACAATGCTCCATTAGCCTATGGCGTAATCCTAGCGATGGAACCAGGTACACCATTTATTTATGCAGATTTACAAGCTCAAGCTGGGGTTGGAATAGGTCCAAGTGGCACATCTAGTGCAAAATACGCAAATGGTAGCGTATCGTATTGGAACGAAAATGAAGTTCTTGCTGGGGTTTATTTTCATAATCAAACCCTTGGTATGACAATGACTTGGGCAAATGTTAACGCAACAGATGCAGACAATGTAGCAGCCTTAACTCGCGGCACAAATTATTTCTTCATTGTTAATAAATCTACTACAGTTTATCAAGCAAGCGATAGTAGTACTGGTTTAACTAATCAGTGTTACATTGATTTAATGTCACATCAAATTGTCAATGTTACTAATGGTGCATTAAACAATCTAATTGTACCAGCACAATCAGTAATGTACTTTGTACCTTACACTGGCACTGTTCCAAGCACGGCTGGATTTAGCTGCTAATTTTATTATTAACCAGAGGCCTTGTATAATTACGAGGCTTCTTTTTTAGTCTTTTTCAGGAGAAAATAATGCTGACCTCTATGCAAAAAAAACTTAGTAACTTCTTTTATATTGTTCTTGGGCTGCCATCCACAGCAATGGGATTCGCTTTATGCATTCAAATTTCGGCATTAAGCTGGATTTTAAGCACTAAATATAATCTTAAAATTGATGAAATTGGTCTAGTTTGGGCAGCAGGTCCAATCGCAGGGATTTTAGGACAGGTAATTATTGGTTTGGTTAGTGATAATGTTTGGTTGTGGCACGGTCGCCGCCGTCCATTCATTATTGTTGGCGGGATTTTATGTTCATTAATGTTACTGGCATTGCCTAATTTAGATGTAATTTCAGCCGCATTGGGATTACATGGTATTCTTGGTGTAGCCATTACCGTTGCCCTGCTCCTTGATTTATCAATCAATGTTGGCTTCAATCCAACCCGCTCAATTATTGCGGATGTTACACCTGAGGGTGCTGAACGAACCAAGGGTTATACTTGGATGCAAACTGTTTCTGGGCTTTTTGGTGTAGCTGCTTATGTAATTGGCGCTTGGTTAGATAACTATGTGTTAATTTATGTCGGTGTTGGTTTAGTTCTGGTGTTATCAATTTTCCCAATTCTATTTATTCAAGAACCACGTGAACTTAAAAAAGAAGTTGCAACCTTAGCTAAACTACATGAAAAAACTTCATTTAAAAAAATTATGATGGATATTCAACCACTTTGGGGATTTTTAATTTACTCCGTGTATGGTGTGGTAAAACGTCTGGCAGGGATTCAAAGTACTAACTATTATCCCGAAATTGCGTGCTTATTAATTACTATTTTCTTTATTATTTACACTTTAATGCAAAAAGAGGCTGGGAAATCTAAAGAAGAAGCTGGTATTATCGGCTTCAAGAAAGTTTTAGCTGCGCATTCATTTACTTGGATTGGTATTCAAACCATGTTTGTTTACATGTTTGCATATGTTCAATTTAAAATGCCTGACTTAAACGCCTTAAAAATGGGACAAGTTGTATCAATTTCATTCCTAATTTTGAATGTAACGGGAGCTTTATTACCTGTTGCAATCCTAGAACCATTAACCCGCAAAATTGGGCGCGCGCGCACCCATGCCTTATGTATCGCTAGTATGGCCGCTAGTTATTTTGCTTTAATTCCATTTGGTATTTCTCCAATGATGATTTATGTCATTATGGCTTTCATTGGAATTGGTTGGGCATCAACAATTAGTTTACCTTTTGCAATTATGACACAAAAAGTTGGTAGCAATAAAATTGGTCTATACATGGGACTATTTAATTTAGCCGTGGTATTACCGCAATTGGTTGCCAGTCTAGGCGTTGGTCAAGCAGTTAGTATTATTGAAAATAAAAATGTTATTTTCATGATCTGTGGTGTAACCCTTGCCATTTCTGCCGCATTATGGTTTACCCTAAAAGATTCAGTTAGCGACGAATCCAAACCAGCAACAATGGCAAAAAGTCATCATTAACATATAATTTTATTAATCAGAGGAGTTCATATGAAAAAGTTAGTCTACATCTTATTATCGGCAATCAGCTCATATAGCGCGTTTGCGGATAATACAGAATCAACACCTATTGCATCCTTATCTTCTAGCGTCGAGTCTGCTCCTGCGGTAGTTAAAGATCCCAATCCAAATGCTTCATTTATTGGACGCTATAACTACTATCAAAATCCATATGGTGGAATGTTAACTGGTGGTGGAACTTTACATTTGACTGAAAGTCAAATTGCACAGCAAAATTGGGCCGAAAAATTATTTGCGGGTGGTACATATAATGTATTTTCCGGGGTTGTATATAACCAATGGGATAGTTATTATCAATCTGCTGGTAAAGGTTACGGTTCCACTATCTTTGGACAAACAGGACAGTTAGGTGGATTTTCAATTGGTGGCGTTTTTTCAGCCATGAATCCAATTGGTCAATTAAATGATCAAATTAATCCTATAGTTCCAAACTCTCCTGTATCAAATCGTTATTCATCGGCATATGTACCTACCTTTACATCTTATACACTTCCTGAGGCTTATCTAGAATATCAATACCAAAATATTGTCAATGTTGATATAGGGTATATTGATTTTGGTAATAGCCCATGGTTATCAGGAAATATGTATTATAGTAATATGCCAGTACCAACCAGTTATCAAGGTATTAACGTAAACGTTTATGCTGGGAACGGCTGGTTGTTAACTGCGCTTGGTTTTAATGCAGCTCAAAATGGTGCTGAGCCAGGTTTTGTTGGTGTAACCAATTACAATTGGCTAGCGCAACAACCTGGTTACAATAATAACTCGAATGGTACGGTTGCGATAGGTGCTCAATATGCAGATAATAGCGGCAACTATAATGCACGAATCTGGGGTTATCAATTTGATAATTTTGGAACATTATTATACGGCGATGGTGGCATTAATTTCCCAATAGCAGGTAGTAAGCACTCTTTTAGTATCGCGGGGCAACTTCTTTCTGATCAGCAATGGTTTCAATCTAGCAATGCCATGACTAATGCTGCTAGTGGCGCGGGTAACATTCAAAGCTATGCTGCTGGGGTAAATTTGGGTTGGGCATATGATAAAAATCTATGGCAAGTTAATCTAATGGCTGATACAATGTGGGGTCCTAGCGATGCTTGGGGCGGTGGTGCAATCGTATCTCCATATACCCAAGCATTACAAGTTGACCCGATCTTCACTGAAGCGTGGTCTTATAATATGGTAACCCAAGGACAGCCTGGCAATATGTATAAATTACAAGGTCAATACGCATTAGGTTGGTGGGGTCAGAATTTACTGTTTAGACCTGTTTTCGTGTATGTTAGTAATAATAATCTTGCAACCAATGGTCTACAAGAATTGGATCTTATCTTAGAATATGCGATCCCACAAGTTCCAGGCCTCAATATATTTGGTGCTTTTGCTCAACAATGGTACAACACTAATGCGAACACTAATCCAACATTGGGTTCAACTGTTCCACAAAATAATTTTCAGCCAATTGAAATTCAAGCAAGTATATTCTATACTTGGTAATTTATCTCATATTTTAATGAAGGATCGACTCCATGAAAAAAACCTTAATTGCATTGCTTAGCTGTAGTTCATTCTCCGCATTTGCTATGACAACACTTGATTTTAATTCTGCGCTTTATCTTGCACCATCCAATTTTATGTGTAATGGTACCAAAATAACGCCACAAACAACGATTACAAACTTAACCCAAAACTGTAATAAAGTTACCGTAGTTGAACACGAAGAAAATACTGGTGATTCATCAACTAGTGAACATGGCAATCCAATGCCAGGAGAAAATGTATTTACCTCACCTGATCAAACTACCAAAACCATCAGTAAAGTTGAGTTTTACACTGATAAAGGTAGTTATATGATTTGTGATTATATTAACGATGTATTAAAAAAATGCAAATACAAAACATCTCAAATTGCTCCTCGTACTATAACTAAAGCAACAACTCCAGCTCCAATAGTAACTCCGCCACCGAGTATAACTAAGTCCACTAGTTCAGCAGCAAATTAAAAAGTGACCGTTAGGTCACTTTTTAATTTAATCTCCACAACACTAAATAATATCATGTCAAATTAACTTAATCACTAAATTCAATAGGTTACCTGAATTCAAGTGCGAAACGCAAAAACCACCGATTTTCGCAGCTTTGCTGGAA